>SAMEA3663118__coassemble_148_pt1 | contig 33267 bp, 25 predicted proteins | sample SAMEA3663118__metabat2_high_PE_005 | metagenome-assembled genome bin SAMEA3663118 (sample SAMEA3663118) | pig gut metagenome | biome: pig gut; feature: pig-associated habitat; material: faeces | place: Denmark | collected 2012 | reverse complement strand
AAACACGAAAGTAGGAGATAAACGCCCTATGATTAGTGTTTACCTCCTACTCGATGTTCGCCCGACATGGGCATAATCTAACGGGTGTAAGTCCCGAGCGCGGATGCCTCAAAAATCGACATCTTTAAATTTTTGTCATATACTTAATATTTTTATATATCGAGTAATTTTTCTCGGGTTATAACGAATTAACTCAACTTGAAAACAATCAATTGATTGGAATGGTTGAGAAAAAGTTTAACAGAGTGGTAGCGGCTTCCGACGGGCCTAAAATAATTTCTTTTCGAATAGCATCATGTTCAGCCGCTTTGCGCCCGACTGAATCCATTGATGAAGAGTGCCGCAGTGGGAATAACCGCATTTTGCGAAAAGCCGGATGCTCGCCTCGTTGCCATCGGCAATCTTGGCTGCCAGCACAGCCACATTAAGCAACCGGGAAGCATACGATTCAAGAAGATGTAGTGACGAAGTGGCGATCCCACGGCGCCTGAATTCAGGCGAAACGTAAATGCCTACAAAGGCAGTATGATGCGCAGGGTGCATCTGATAAAGATCGACAAGCCCCGACATTTTTCCGTTTTCGGTCTGTTCAATCACAAGACGCAGCTGACGTTCTTCCCAGGGATCTGGATTATAGGTCACGGCATATTGTGCTAGATTTTCCTTAGAGACAGGAGCCATCATGCCGCAATGCAGCCACTGGGAGGAATCAGTGTCGCATTCCCACATTTTCAGCGCATCGTCGGGTTCGACGGCACGCAGCCTGACAATATCGTTCTCCAGAAAATTCATGTCTGCCTTCTAACTTTTAAATGAATCTGAAAAGAGAGTGCGGTTCTGAATTGATCTTCCGAGAGTGAGTTCGTCGGTATATTCCAGTTCATTGCCGATGCTCAGGCCTCTGGCGAGCATGGTTATCTTGACGGGAAGACCGGCAAGTTTACGGTAGATGTAGAAATTGGTGGTGTCTCCTTCCATGGTGGGGGAAAGGGCGAGAATGACCTCCTTGATTTCCCCCTTTGCGGCACGCTCGGCAAGGGAGTCGATCTCGATATCCGAAGGGGAAATCCCGTCGAGAGGAGAAATTAGACCGCCAAGCACATGGTAAAGGCCGTGATGCTCATTTGTGGCTTCGACTGTAATGACATCCTTCACGTTTTCGACCACGCAGACCACTGAACGATCGCGTTTTGGATCGCTGCAGATCGGGCATACTCCTTGCTCGCTGATGTTATGGCACACCGGACAGTAGCTGACGCCTTCGCGCATGTCGATAATTGCCTGACCAAGAGCACGGGCTGTCTCCGGTTCTTTTCTGAGAAGATAGAGGGCGAGCCGCAGGGCCGTTTTTCTCCCGATTCCGGGAAGCTTGGCCAGTTCGGTGACGGCCGAATCAAGCAAAGAAGAATTTAGAGTTTCCATTCAGGAGAAATGCGTGTGCAAACAGAATATCAGATTAACCGAGAAAACCGGTGAAATAAGAAACCATAAAAAAATAGACGGCAGCTGCGGGGAGCACAAGCAGAAGGGAATCGATACGGTCGAGAATACCGCCATGTCCCGGGATAACATTCCCTGAATCCTTAATCTTAAGGTCGCGTTTGATCATCGATTCCACGAGGTCTCCCCATGTGCCGAACACGGTGACGACAGCGCCGAAGCCCATCCAAAGCCAGATATTCATATAGGCTGTCCCGAGGAAGAAGCCGTTGCAGAAAGCGCCGAACAGTGCGCCGAGACCGACAGTAAATATCAATGCGCCAAAAAATCCCTCCCATGATTTTTTTGGGGAAATCCGTTCGAAAAGACGGTGTTTCCCTATGAGGGAGCCGACAAGATAGGCACCCGTGTCATTGATCCAGATAAAGAAGAGAAGCGCGAGGATAACGTTGGGGTGCATATAGAACGACATCGACACCATCACGGCCATGGGCAGTCCGATATAGATCTGAGAAAAGGCTGAGGCCGAGAGATCTTTCAAGGGATGATCGGAGTGGAGATAAAGCTGCTCGATCAGGCGACACATTATCACGAACATCCAGCAGAGCATCGGCCAGCCGAGACACGCTACTGAAAGAGCATAGCAGCCGAGAATGTCAAGTATCAGAGTCGGCGCTGTGTTCCAGTTCAGTTCATTATTGATCTTTGAAACTTCGACACATGCAAGCGTTGACAAAAGGGCTGCAAGCAGAATCACGCCCATGTTGCCACAGAGCACGCATCCAACCAGGATTAGACAATATATTAGACCTGACACCGTGCGGGTCAGAAGAGATTTAAGATTCATGTGGGTAATTTTGAATGAAGGAGAGAAGGAGAGATTAGGGTTGCGGATAGACCGCGGTTACAAAATTAAGAAATTCTGTTGTTATAACAAAATTAGCGGCCGACTCGAAGGCCGGCCGCTGACAAAAACGGTTGGAATGACACAAAATCGGTGAATCACTCCATATATTCTTTCTCAATCGTGACGCCTGCAAGCTTGAAATCATGCTTGTTGACGAAATCGAGAATATAATCGCGTTCGGGCGATTTGTCGACATCGGCTTCCACTCGCTTTATGGCGTTGAACGTAGATGTGTTCGATTGATAGATATGACGATAGCATTTGGCAATGTCGTCGATCGTTGATTCAGGGAACTTTCTTTTGCGGAGCACGAATGCATTGACACCATAATAGGTGATGGGGTTATGGGCCATGATCACATAGGGAGGCACGTTGTTGTTGACGCGGCAGCCCCCTTTGATGAGCACCCACTTGCCGATCTCGCATTTCTCATGAACCAGCGCGGCGGAAGAGAGAATGGTGAAATCTCCGATTTTGCATGAACCTGCAATCTTTACAGAGTTGCCGATCACAACATAGTCGCCGATTTCAGAGTCGTGGGCCACATGGCTCTGGGCCATGACAAAAGAATTGTTGCCGATACGCGTCACCCCGTCTTTATAAATTGAGCGGTTGATGATCACATGCTCCCTCACCGTGTTATTGTCGCCGATGATTACATAGCTGGGCTCACCTTTCCACCGGAAATCCTGAGGAGTGGCAGCAACGATGCAGCCCTCGTAAAACTTGTTGTTCTTTCCGATTCGAGCACCTTCGAGGATGCTGACGTGAGCGCGGATCACGCATCCGTCGCCGATTTCGACATTCTTGTCAATGTAGGCGAAGGCATGAATTGTAACGTTCTCTCCGATCTTTGCCTCGGGATGAACGAATGCTAATGGACTGATCGTAGACATGATGACTGAGTATTAAATAATAAAAGACCTCGCCGGAGGGAGGGCGAGGCCTCTTATATGTTAACGAATATCAATTTGTATTAGTTTGCAGATACTGCATGTTTTAAAACATATTTTAACGTCCTCCTCCGACGCTCTGATAAAGCGAAATCAGGGAGTTGACTTTAGTATGCCAGCACTGGAGTTCAGCCATCTGCGAATTGAGCAGGCTCGATCTCGCGGTCAGCACTTCGAGATAGGTGGTGTTGCGGTCGAGAGTGAGAAGTTCCTGAGTGTAGTCGACACTTTTCTTCAGGGCTTCCGTCTGCTTTTCAAGGCTTTCCATTTTTGTCATGGCATGCGAGTATGCTGAAAGAGCGTCGCTCACGTCGGCGGCCGCATTGAGCACCGTTTTCTCGAAGGCGTTCATCGCGATAGCCTGACGGGCCTTGGCCACTTCAAGATTGGCGATGTTCTTGCCTCTCGAGAAGATGGGGGCCGCCAGCGAGCCGGCGAGCTGTATGAACCATTTACCGGGGTTGGAAATCATCGAACCGAGAAGGTTGGTGAAACCGCCGTTGGTCGAGATGTTCAGGCCGGGATAAAAAGCTGCTCGTGCGGAATTGACCGTATAGTAAGCCGATGCGAGGCCACGCTCTGCGGCGCGAACGTCGGGACGGGCTCCGAGATAGGTGAGGGGCACCCCGTTGGCGATTTCTGCCGGAAGCGAGAAACTCATGTCGTTGCTCACGGGCCAGCTCTGAGGATAGGAATGAAGCAGAAGCGACATCGTGTTGTTGAGTTCGTGAATGTTCTGCTCGATATCGGGGATGCTGGCGCAGATGCTGAAATAATTCGCCTCGCTCTGAACCACTGCGGCCTCATTGACCATGCCGGCCTGCTTCATGAGTTTCATCGATTCTACCTGATCGGCCCATATTTCTGCTGTGCTCTTTGTAAGCTTGAGCTGACGGTCAAGCAGCATCAGGCCATAATATGTGCTGGCAACTCCGCAGACAATCTGCGACTGCACGGCCTGACGGTAATCCTCGGTCTGCTCAACTCCGACCTGAGCGTTGCGCTTGCTGTTGAGGATTTTGCCAAAGACGTCTATCTCCCAGTTGATTGCAATCGGAAGGGTATACGACCATTTGCTCAGGTCGTCGCTGCCATATTTCGACGCGCCTCCGTTGGGATTGAACGAAACGGCGGGAAAATAGCTCAGCTTCGCGCCCTTGAGCTGAGCTCGGGCGATCTCTATGTTGCGGCGGGCATCGTCGAGATCCTTGTTGTTCTCGAGAGCCGTGCGGATATATCCCTGAAGAGTGGGATCGGTAAACACCTGCTGCCAGCCGAGGAAGGGGAGTGATGCGGAGTCGGCCTCTGCTGTGACCGACTTCGCAAACTCGTTGACGTAGGGATTCTCGACGGGCATCTCATACTTCTTGTAAAGATTGCAGCTGCTCATCGTCACGGCGAGCGCGATGGCCGCCGCATATCTTATTGTTTTCGTCATTTTCTTATTCTTGATCATGATTGTTTGAAGACTTTAATCATGTTTGATGCTATACTGCTCAAGCTCGGAGGAGAGGCCGGAATTATCCTTGTCTTTCCACTCGTAAGGCTTGATCTTCTCCTGGATAAGTTCGAAGGCCACGAAGAGAGCCGGCACGACAAGTACCTGAAGGATCATACCGATAAGCATACCTCCGATGGCACCTGAACCGAGAGCACGGTAACCGTTGGCTCCGGCTCCTGTGGCGAACATCATAGGCAGAAGACCGACGATCATGGCAAACGAAGTCATGAGGATAGGACGCAGACGGGCTTTGGCACCAAGGATTGCCGCGTTGACCACGCTGACGCCGGTGCGCCGGCGTTCGAGAGCGAATTCCACAATAAGGATGGCATTCTTGGCGAGAAGACCGATAAGCATGATAAGCGCGATCTGGAGATAGATATTGTTGGCGATATCCATCATCTTGGCAAACACGAAAGTTCCCATCAGACCGAACGGCACTGAGAGAATAACCGCCCAAGGAATGATGTAGCTCTCATACTGAGCCGACAGAAGCAGATAGACGAATAGGAGCACAAGCGCAAAGATATATGCTGTCTGCGAGCCTCCGGTGCTTGCTTCCTCACGGGTCAGACCGGAATATTCATAACCGAAACCGTTGGGAAGCGTCTCTGCTGCCACGCGTTCGATGGCTGCGATGGCATCACCCGACGACACTCCGGGAGCGGGGTTACCGGTCACGGCTATGGTGGTGAACATGTTGAATCGGTTGATGATATCCGGGCCATAGACGCGGGTCAGCTTCACGAAGTTGTCGATTGGAGCCATAGTCTGGCCATTGCGAACCTTGATTCTCTTCAACGTTTCGGGAGATACGCGGGCCTCCGGAGAAGCCTGCATCATGACGCGGTAGAGCTTTCCGAACTTGTTGAAGTTGGAGATATACATACCGCCGTAGTAACCCTGAAGGGTGCTGAGAATCTGGTTCTGAGTCAGACCGGCCTGCTTGATCTTGGCCACGTCGAGTTCGACCATATACTGCGGATAGCTCGGGTTGAACGTCGAATAAGCCATTGCAATTTCCGGGCATGCGTTGAGGGCGGCCACAAAGCGCTGGTAAACCTGGAAGAAGTTCATCAGATCGCCGCCGGTCTTGTCCTGAAGTTTGATTTCAAAACCGTTGGTCGCGGAATAACCGGAAATCATAGGGGGCTGGAAGAACATCACACGGCCGTTTTTGATCTGGGCTGTCTTCTGAGTGAGCTGAGCGAGCACGCCGTTGGCATCCTGCCCCTTACCCGTACGCTCTTCCCAGTCTTTAAGCTTGATGATGAACGAACCGTAGGAGTTACCCTGTCCGGCGATAAAGCTATAGCCGGTGATGGCGTTGGAAACCGCGATTTCCGGAATGGTGCGAGCGATGCTGTCGACCTGGTCCATCGTTTTCTTGGTTACGGAAAGCGAAGTTGCCGGGGGCATGTCGACAACACCCATGATCGTGCCCGTATCCTCATTGGGGACAAGGGCTGTAGGAGTGATCGACATGAGCCATACGAGAACGCCGACCGCCACGCCGACGATGGCGAAGCTCGTGATCTTATGGTTGATGAAGAATTTCGACCATTTCTGATAGGAATCGAGAAGTTTGCCGAACGCCTTGTTGAAGGCGTCGATGAAATCGCGGGAGATCATTCCGATCACGGCCAGAATTGCTACTACCCATGCGATGACACTGAGAAGCACGTTTTCAAACTCGAACCATCCGAGCACGAGGAAAACAATCATTGCGATAAGAAGCAACATGGTGACAACCGGCGGAAAATGCAGGCGCGAACGCTTCTTATAGGTTTGCTTCATCACCTCTCCGGCGGCAGAATAAGCATCTTTCATCCTCTCCTTGAGAGAAGGAGCTTCCTCGCCTTCTTCGACATGAGGCTTGAGGAAGAGGGCGCAGAGAGCCGGAGAAAGGGTGAGGGCGTTGATAGCCGAAAGGAAGATTGCCATTGCCATAGTCAGACCGAACTGACGGTAGAACACGCCCGATGTGCCACCCATGAACGACACGGGAATAAACACGAGCATCATGACGAGCGTGATTGATATAAGGGCGCTGGCAATATCGTTCATAGCGTCGATGGCGGCCAGTTTCGACGATTTATATCCTTGGTCGAGTTTCGCATGGACCGCCTCGACCACCACTATCGCATCATCGACCACAATCGCAATCGCGAGCACAAGAGCGGAAAGGGTAAGAAGGTTGATGGAGAATCCGAAGATCTTCATCAGGAAGAACGTACCGATCAGTGCCACAGGAATGGCGATCATCGGGATCAGAGTGCTTCGGAAATCCTGAAGGAAGATGAACACAACGATAAACACGAGAGCGAATGCCTCGATAAGAGTCTTAATCACCTCATGGATAGAGGCGAAAAGGAAGTCGTTGACATTCATCGTAGTGATGATGTGGAGACCTTCGGGAGCCTCTTTCTGGAAGCGTTCGAGCTCTTTGGTGATATCGTTGACAACTTCGGTGGCATTCGATCCGGCCATCTGCATGATCATGGCGGCGCAACCGATCTGGCCGTTGACTGTAGCGTGGAAGCCGTATGAAAGTCGGCCGAGTTCGACATCGGCAACATCCTTGAGTCGCAGTATGCGGCCGTCTTCTCCGGCGCGGACAATGATGTTCTCAAAGTCGACCTCGTCGGTGAGACGTCCTTTATATCGCATCACATACTGATAGCTCTGGTCGGAGTTCTCGCCAAACTGACCCGGTGCAGCTTCAATGTTCTGCTCCGCGAGCGCTGCTGAAATGTCGGTCGGCATTAGGCCATACTGGGCCATGATGTCGGGCTTGAGCCATATACGCATCGAATAGTCGGCACCCAGCAACATGGCGTCGCCCACACCCGACACACGCTTGATGACCGGGATAATGTTGATCGCCATATAGTTCTCCACGAATTTCTCGGAATATTTCCCGGGATCGGAGTAGGCGTTGAACACCATAAGCATGGAGCTCTGGCGTTTCTGGGTGATTACGCCGACCTGGTTAACCTCCGAAGGAAGGAAGCTGGCAGCCTTTGCCACACGGTTCTGCACGTCGACGGCAGCCATATCAGGGTCGGTTCCCTGCTTGAAAGTGACGGTGATCTCTGCCGAACCGTTGTTGGCAGCCGACGAATACATATAGTCCATGTTCTCGGCGCCGTTGATCTGCTCCTCGAGAGGGGCGATCACGGAGTTCAGCACACTCTGGGCGTTCGCACCAGTGTAGGTTGTCGAAACCTCAATCGTAGGGGGAGCGATATCGGGATACTGCTCTACAGGGAGCGACAACAGGCCAAGGATACCGAAGATCACGATAAAGACCGAGATCACGGTGGAAAGCACCGGTCTGTTGATAAATGTTGCTAATTTCATTTTCTATCTACTTTCAATCAAAAGTGAAGCCGAAACTTATTTTTTCTTGGGTTTGATAACCATGTCGTCTTTCACGGAGATGCCGACGCCCTCGGTCACGATAGTCTGGCCGGGCTTGAGGCCTCCGGTAACGATAAACGACTGACCGTCGTTCTGGTCAGCCACTGTGATGGGCACTGAATGAACCTTGTTGCTGTCGCCCAGGACATAGACAAAGCGCATGTCCTGAACTTCGTAAGTGGCGTTCTGAGGGATCACGATCGAGTTGGGATGAATGTTGGGGATCATCACCTCGCCTGTGTTTCCGCTATGGAGCATTCCGGTAGGGTTGGGGAACACAGCCTTTGCGGTGGCAGCTCCGGTGGAGGGATCGATCACTCCGGAGATAGCCACAATTTTTCCGGGACGGTCATACATTTCGCCATTTGCGAGACGCAGCGTTACCGCCGGCATCTTGGCGATGGCTTCCTGAAGCGAGCGGCGACCGTTATCGGTCAGGGCAAGGATGTCTTTCTCATTGAGAGAGAAATCTGCCTGCATATCCGAGTTATTGGAAAGAATGGTCAGAAGCGTGGAAGGAGACACGAGCGAACCCTCCTTGAAAGGAATCGTGCCGACAATTCCGCTTGTCGGAGCCGTCACATTTGTGAAGGAAAGATTCTTGCGGGCGCTCGTAAGAGAGGCCTGAGCCTGATGCAGATTGGCCACGGCGGCATTATATGTATCGACCGAAGTCTGATAGGCAGAGCTGCTGATGATGTTCTTGTCAAGGAGCAACTTGTTATTGCTCATATTGGTCTTGGTCGTGTTGACATTTGCCTGGGCAACGGCCACAGCGGCCTGAGCAGCATCGACGGCTGCTTTCAGCTGAACCTGGTCAATGACGAAGAGAGTCTGGCCTTTAGCGACCTTCTGACCTTCCTCTACACAGACTCTGGTGAGAAAACCCTGGATCTGCGGACGAATCTCGACATCGTTCTTGCCCTCAAGGGTGGTGGGCATTCCTGTCTGAAGAGTGGTGTTCTCCTCGGCAACAGTCATTACGGCCAGTTCCGGTGCCTCCTGCTGTTGCTGCTGATTCTCTTTTCCTTTGCACGAAGGAAACATTATGGCTACCGTCGCTACCGACAATGCCATTACACTAAGTTTTCTTGCGTTCATGCTAAATGAATTTATTTCTCAAATATGTGTTAATATCTTATTTATCGATAACGGTGCCATTCACGGAGCCGCTGTCTTCGAAATGCGGATTCTATCGGAGCATCACGCCCCCTCTTAGATATGTTATATTTCCAAACGCAAACCAATGTTAAAATATGTTTTAAAACATAAAATTACCATGTTGCGCTGAAAATTCAGATGCAAAGATACTACAAATTTGCCAAATATCAGCCAAATATATTACAAAAGGGCAAATTTGACCAAAAATAGCCATGAAGGAAAACTAAAAAGCGCAAATCAGTTTCCGCACATGGCGCAACACAGATTTTCCACTTCGAAATCCATCAAAAAGCGAGTCGAAACATATTGCCATAGAAACAAAATTGGAGCCCTTTGACGAAGGCTCCAATTATTAAAATTAGTTAACGATTTTCAACATTATTCCTTGGTGAAAGGGGGAGGAGTTCCGGCGTCATCATCGTCGTCACCCTCTTTAGTCTTGTTTTCAATACCTTTTTTCACCTCCTTTTCCTCTTCGGCACGCTTGTTGATCTCTATGATCTCGTCGGTGCGGGATTTCCACTGGCGCGGCCCAATGATCTTTTCCACATCATCATGATAGATCACTTCGTGTTCGACAAGCATGTCGCGGATAGCATTGTGCTCTTTCGCATGCTCGCGGAGAATCTGTTTTGCGCGCTCATACTGTTCGTTGACAATACGCTTTACTTCAGAGTCAATCACATTGGCAGTCTCATCGGAATAGGGCTTCGTGAATCCCATTTCCTGACCTGTCGAGTCGTGATAATTGAGGTTTGGAAGCTTATCGCTCATACCGTAGACAAGCACGAGCGAACGGGCGATCTTGGTGCATTTTTCAAGGTCATCGCTTGCGCCGGCGCCAATCTGCCCCATGAACACGTCTTCCGCCGCACGACCAGCGAGAAGTCCGCACATAGTGTCGAGAAGAGCCTGCTTAGGAACAATCTGACGTTCATCAGGGGCATACCAGGCTGCTCCGAGAGCTCTTCCTCGCGGCACGATGGTTACCTTAACAAGGGGATTGCCATATTTTATTAGCCACGAGACTGTGGCATGACCGGCTTCGTGAGTGGCAATCGTCACCTTCTCCTCATCAGTAATGACAAGAGACTTCTTCTCAAGTCCGCCTACTATACGGTCGATGGCATGCATGAAATCATCCCAGTCAACAGCCTTCTTGTTATAGCGGGCGGCAATCAGGGCAGCCTCGTTGCATACATTGGCGATATCGGCGCCTGAGAATCCCTGAGTCTGACGCGCAAGCTGTGCGACATCGAGCTTGCTGTTGACTTTAATATTGCGAAGATGGACGTTGAATATCTCGACACGGTCGCTGAGTTCGGGAAGATCGACATAGATCTGACGGTCGAAACGGCCGGGGCGCAGGAGGGCTTTGTCAAGCATATCGGCCCTGTTGGTCGCTGCCAGGCAGATTACGCCGTTGTTGCTCTGGAAGCCGTCCATTTCGGTAAGCATCTGGTTGAGCGTGTTCTCGCGCTCGTCGTTCGAACCCATATTCGGATTGCGGCCACGCGCACGGCCCACTGCATCGATCTCATCAATGAACACAATACACGGAGCTTTCTCCTTAGCTTGCTTGAACAGGTCGCGCACACGAGCAGCACCGACCCCGACAAACATTTCCACGAAGTCTGAACCCGACATCGAGAGGAAAGGCACGTCAGCTTCTCCAGCGACTGCCTTTGCCAAGAGGGTCTTTCCTGTTCCGGGAGGGCCTACCAGAAGCGCACCCTTGGGAATCTTTGCTCCAAGTTCTGTGTATCGCTGAGGATTCTTCAGAAATTCCACAATCTCCTCGATTTCTACCTTGGCTTCGGCAAGGCCGGCGACATCTTTGAATGTCACGTTGGTACCGTTGTTTTTGTCGAAGACAGTGGCTTTCGATTTCCCGACATTGAAAATGCCGTTGCCGCCACCTCCTGAAGACATGCGGCGCGACATGAAGATTATGAAGATGATGAATATCAGGAACGGACCGAAATTCCAGAACACTTTCATCAGGTCGCTCCCTTTCTCATAGTTGACCTGAATCTGCGCTTTGCCATTGGAGGCAAGAGTGGCATTCCAGCTGTCGATATAATCCTGAATTTTATCGCGGGAGGGAATGGTGGCCTTGATCTTGTTGTCGCCCTGCATTCCCTTGTAAAGCTCGAAGCCCTGGGCTTTCGCGCCTTCGTTGGTCAAAATTCCTTCAGCCGTTCCGTTTTCGGGAAAGACAGTGATTCTTGTCATCTGTCCCTGCTGCGCCGCTTTTTCAAAGTCGGTCCAGTTAACTTCTTTAGTCTGCGAACCGTCTTGGAAATAATAGAGAGCAAGAAGAGACAATATGATGAGGGCATACATCCAATACATGTTGAAGAGTGGACGTTTGCTCTGTCGATTGTTTTTTTTCGGTTGGAGTATATTCATGATGAGTCAGTTCAATTTGTGATAGATTCGCCTCCTCTGATTTTTAATCAAGATCGGCTATTTCAGTAAAACCGGCGTCTTGCCATAGATCTTCAATGTTGTAAAACTCTCTGAAGTCGGGCAGAAACACATGGACAAGAATGTCGCCATAGTCGATAACGATCCATTGAGAATTGCGGTAGCCGTCGTAATTATACGGTTTTATTCCCAACTTTTCGCGCATTTCCTCCCGGATATTATCTGCAATGGCCGATACTTGCGAAGTGCTGTTTCCCTGGCAGATTATAAATTCGGAAGCCGGAGCCGTGTCAAGTCCGCTCAGGTCGATGTCGACAATTTTGCGGCCTTTCCGATCTTGAATGGCGTTGATGATCGTATTCCTCAGACTTTCGGCAGAGGGTTTCTCTTTTTTTTGCTCTATGGATGTCTGCATATAGATAGACAAGTTGGATGGAATTCGTGAACTTCCTTTATTTTGCAAGGTGCAATTAATAGCATCCTCTTCTTAACAAGTTGCAAAATTAAGGAATTTTGTCAAAAAATGAGTTATGAAACTGCATTTTTCTCAAAAACAGTGGTTCAGGAATATCTCATTTCAATCACTCCCCAGTCTATTATATCCCAGAGACAATGCAGGTATTCAGCGCGACGATTCTGATAATCAAGATAATATGCGTGTTCCCAAACATCAAATGTCATAATCGGCTTCAGTCCTTTGGAAATAGGGTTCTCGGCGTTGCTTCCCTGGGTGATATAGAGGTCACCCTTATCGTCGGCGCAAAGCCACACCCATCCGGAACCGAAAAGCGTTGCTCCGGCCTCTTCGAATTTCTGTTTGAACGCATCGAGGCTTCCGAAAGTCGATTCGATCTTTTCGAGAAGCAATCCTCCGGGCTCTTTCTGACCTGCCGGAGCGAACTGGAAGAAATAGAAGATATGGTTCCAAGCCTGAGAAGCTTGATTGTAAAGCTTCCCTTCGCTCTTGGCAATAATTTCCTCAAGGCTCATGTCGGCATATTCAGTTCCCTCCACAAGAGAGTTAAGCGTGTCGATATATGCTTTTTCATGCTTTCCATAGTGGAAATCAATTGTGGTCGGAGATATCACCGGATTGAGGGCGTCGATTGAATAGGGTAGTCGTGGCTGTATAAATTTCATAAGGCTTAGTTTTTAACGATTTAAGTAAGAAAGAGAGATAGACGTATCTTCGTTGTGAAGACCGTCTATTTCTTTAACAAATTTAAGCCTTTATAGTTTTGGGCCTGTATAAATCTGGTTCGGAATCCCGGATATCAATCGAACACTGAATCCCAGTCTTTCCAGACGGGATCCATTCCAAGCCTCCGGATTCCTTCGACCACCAACTTCGGAGAACGTGAATCGCTCACTTCGAATTGTTCCAGGGCATCGGGGCATGTGGCGTATCCTCCCGGTTCGGTCTGGCTTCCGGCGCTCATGGAAGTGACGCCGAGATGCATCATGTTTTCGCGGAATTCAGGATCTTCGCGAGTCGAGTAAGAAATGTCGGCATCGTGGTCGAAAATCCGGAACGCAAAAGTGAGCCGGGCGAGCTGACGGTCGGAGATTACGACTTTGGGCTGATAACCGCTTTCGGAAGGACGCATGCGGGGGAAGTTGATCGAATAGCGGGTTCGCCAATATTTCCGCTGCAGATAGCGCAGATGGCGAGCCATCATGACAGTGTCGGCGCGCCAGTCTTCCAGACCGATCAGGATTCCCATGCCGATCTTGTGGACTCCGGCCTCACCCATTCGGTCATAGCCGTTCAGCCGCCAAGCGTAGTGGCTCTTCATGCCGCGCGGATGATATTTCTTATAGGATTCGCGATGATATGTCTCCATGAAACATACCACACCGTTGAGCCCTGAATGAGTCAGCCGCTCATATTCCCGGCTGCGCAAAGGCTGCACTTCGATGGTGAGATTGTGGAAATAGGGGCGGCATGTCCGCAACACGTTTTCCATATAATCCACACCGCATTTGGAAGGATATTCACCCGACACAATGAGCAGATTCTCAAAGGGGCCGAGTTTCTTTATGGCCTTGCATTCCTCTTCTACCTGGGCCATTGTCAGACTCGTGCGGGCGAAAGGATTGTCATGGTTGAAACCGCAGTATACACACTTGTTGGTGCATGCGTTGGAGACATACATCGGAATGTACATCGAGATCGTGTTGCCGAAGCGCTCCTGCGTAAAGCGTTTGCTAAGTTGTGCCATCTCCTCGATAAAGGGATCGGCCGCTTCGGAGATAAGGACGCCGAATTCTTCGGGTGTCAGAGGTTTTTTGTTCCGGGCGGCTTTCGCAAGAACCCTACGCACATCTGCCTCAGTGGAGGAATCAACCATCTTTATGGTTTCATCCCAATCATATTGTCCTATTTCATCGGCATATCCATATCCGAAAACAGAGTTTATGTCAGGATCAGACTTTTTCTTCGCCTGCACAGCCGAAGAGCTGCTTTTTGAATCAGTTTCTGCCATTTATGGTTTAACACAATAAAAGTCAAATGAACAAGAGAATCAGAGGTCGCATTTATCGGCAACATTCTGTGAGATTCTCATAGCGCAGAAGTTGGGGCCGCACATCGTGCAGAACTTATCGTCGGCTTCGGGAGCATCGCGTCTTGATTCAAGATAATACTGCTTGGCGCGAGCCGGATCGAGCGATAGATTGAACTGGTCTTTCCAGCGGAAATCGTAGCGAGCTTTGCTCAGAGCGTCGTCGCGTACCTGAGCGCCGGGGAATCCTTTGCAAAGATCGGCGGCATGGGCGGCAATCTTGTAGGCTATCACGCCGTCGCGCACGTCGTTGAGATTCGGCAGCGAGAGATGCTCTTTGGGAGTGACGTAGCAGATCATTGCCGTGCCGAGCGCGGAAATGATTGCAGCTCCGATAGCCGACGTGATGTGATCGTAACCGGGTGCGATGTCAGTAGTGAGCGGCCCGAGCGTATAGAAAGGGGCTTCATGGCAAACATCGATCTCCTTCTCCATGTTGGCCTTGATCTTGTTCATCGGAACGTGGCCGGGACCCTCGATGAGCACCTGAACATCATGCTTCCAAGCTTTTTCAGTAAGCTCGCCGAGCACCTCCAGCTCAAGGAACTGGGCGCGGTCGTTGGCATCGTAAATCGAGCCGGGACGCATTCCGTCGCCGAGAGAAATAGCCACGTCATATTTGTTGAGGATTTCGCAAATCTCATCGAAATGCATGTAGAGGAAGCTCTCCTGATCATGGAGCACACACCATTGCGTCATGATCGACCCTCCTCTGGAGACGCAACCGGTCTTTCGGGCAGCTATCAGCTCGGCATGCTCGCGGAGCACTCCGGCATGGATCGTGAAATAATCCACACCCTGCTCGCACTGCTCGATGAGAGTGTCACGATAGATTTCCCACGTGAGTTTGGAAACATCGCCGTTGACTTTCTCGAGAGCCTGATAGATGGGAACTGTTCCCATGGGCACAGGGCAGTTGCGGATGATCCATTCTCTCGTCTCGTGAATATGGTCGCCGGTTGAAAGATCCATAAGAGTGTCACCGCCCCAGTAGCAGCTCCACATCGCTTTCGCCACCTCTTCCTGAATGCCGGAGGAGAGGGCGCTGTTGCCGATGTTGGTGTTTAGCTTGCAGCGGAATTTGGATCCGATGATCATCGGTTCGGCCTCGGGGTGGTTGATGTTGGATGCAATCACAGCGCGACCGGCAGCCACTTCCTGACGGACGAACTCGGGAGTGATGTAGGATTCGATTCCAAGCTCTTTATTCCCGGCATTTTCGCGAATGGCCACATATTCCATCTCAGGAGTGATTATACCCTTGCGGGCATAATGCATCTGAGTGACGCGGCGTCCTTCCTTTGCTTTGCGCGGAAGGTTTACTACCGGAAAGCGAACGGCGTCAAGACTGCGGTCATCGCGGCGCGCGCGGCCATATTCGCTCGTGATGTCGTCCTGAAGGAATGTGTCGTCGCGATCGATCACCCACTGCTGGCGCTCGCGCGACAAACCTTTGTTGATGTCGGTCTTCACCGCAGGATCTGTATAGGGTCCGGATGTGTCATAAACGGTCACAGGCGCGTTGGGATATTCCACACGCTTGCCATCTTCAATCTTAACTGTAGGATACTGGCGAATACGCCTCATCGCCACTCTGACTCCGGGCATTGACCCGTCTACATAAATTTTTTCAGAGTTAGGATATGACGAGATGTCGATGTTGTCGATCTTCATTTCTTTAATTTTTTTTTATAAAGCCCGGATGAGAGGCAGGGCATCGGTTGTTATTTGTCAAGAAAAGCCGTCAGCTGACTGGTTGCCTGCGCATGTTTCGATACTGCTCCGAGGCCTGCGTTGAAAGCGAGTCTTCCGGCAGCAACTGCATCTTTGAAGGCAGTAGCCATCATAACCGGGTCTCCGGCTACGGCGATAGCTGTGTTTACGAGCACTGCGTCAGCGCCCATTTCCATTGCCTCGGCTGCATGAGAGGGGGCGCCAAGTCCGGCGTCGACCACCACGGGCACCCGGCTCTCCTCAATGATGATTTCGAGAAGGTCGCGGGTCACGAGACCCTTGTTAGTGCCGATCGGAGCGGCAAGAGGCATCACGGCTGCTGCTCCGGCTTCTTCGAGGAGCTTGCAAAGAACAGGGTCTGCCTGGATATAGGGAAGCACCGTAAAGCCGTCGGCGGCAAGTATTTCCGTGGCCTTCAATGTCTCGATTGGATCGGGCATGAGATATTTGGGATCGGGATGGATTTCAAGCTTTATAAACGGCGTCTTGAATATCTCGCGGCTCATCTGGGCGGCAAGAACCGCCTCTTCGGCCGTGCGCACTCCCGATGTGTTGGGGAGAAGCTGCACATGGTCACGGTTGATATGGGTGAGCATATCGTCAGTGGCCTCGTTCATCATGTTGACTCTCTTCATTGCAACCGTAATCATTTCCGACCCCGAGGCCTTGATGGCATCAAGCATAACCTCAGGAGAGGAGAACTTTCCGGTCCCCACAAACAGACGCGATTTGAATTCGCGTCCACCTATTTTCAATAATTCGTCCATTCAGTTGTTATTATATCTTCAATAAGATTCTCAATGCATGAAAGGCTTGAGCAATCTCATGAATTCTTCAGTTTCTTTCTTTATGTCGGAGGCGAATGCGATAGCTCCGCTCACTGCGATTCCGTTGATTCCGGTCTCCATCAGAGGCACGACATCCTCTTTGCGGATTCCGCCTATGGCCACATGTGCTATCTCTATTTCGTTTTCAACCATCTCCTTATGGAGGTTGCGGATTCCTTCAAGACCGAGAACCGGAGCAAGGTTCTTCTTTGTGGAGGTTTCGGTGTAAGGACCGATTCCGATATAGTCCACATCGAGGCTTCTCACGGCTTTGATGTCGTCGAACGTGTTGGCGGTCACGCCTATCACAGCCGCCGGGCCGAGAATCACCCTGGCCTTTGAGGGGAGCATATCGGTTTTTCCAAGATGCACACCACCGACATCGAGCGTCTTGGCAAGTTCAACGCGATCATCGAGAAGGAGAAATGCATCTTTCTCCAGACAAAGAGGTTTCACTATTTCAACGACGCTCTTGATCTCGTCGTCGGAGGCTTCTTTCATGCGGATCTGTATCCAGCGGCAGCCGCCTTCAAGCACCCCTTTCACCTGATCCGGCACCGAGACCGGACAGTCGGTATTAGTAATATATTGAAGCATAATTTCGGGTTATAAGTCATTGGGTGAGCGAATTTATGGCATGCTTTAGCTCTGCAAGCCTTGTCTGAAAATCACCTTCCCATACATATCCTAACAATGCAGCTCCGAAAAATCCCGCGTTTTGCAGCATTTTCAGTTTGTCGGGCGTTACGCCGCCAAGCGCCACCACTCTCCGGCCTCTAATCATCTCACCCGTTTCTTTCATTGGAAAGTGCGAGAGATAACCTTCTTTCGAAATCGAATCAAAAATGGGAGAGAGCGTGACATAATCACAACCTTCGGCATCAAGCGCCCCGAGTGCCTCTTCGACCGAATGGCATGAACGCGAAATCGAGAGCGCGTTTTTTGGAGCATTCGGATTCCGACTGTTGAGATGCACTCCGCCGAGGTTCATTTCGTCGAGAAGATGAAAATGACCATGAAGTGTAAGCTTTCGTCGAAGGGGGTAGGGAATTTGCTCTATAAGCTCTTTCACTTCCGCCGGCGATGAATCAGGCTTACGGATATGAACCCTGTCTACGCCGCTTTCAAGCAACATCCTGATTTTATTCGCTTCATTCTCAATTTCGTAGGGAGATGTGATGACTATGGTTTTGAAAAGCTCCGCCATGACTGATTATTTTCAACCGCCGTAAGCGGCAGATATAATCACCACTTTGTCTCCGCTGCGAAGCGAACGGGCCTCCCAGTCATTGCGGCCGACTATCTTATTATTTACCGCTACAGCCACGCCACCGCCGGTCACTCCCTTGCGAGCAAGCAATTCAGCGACGGTCAAAGAGGCGTCGGAAAATTTCTCTATATGATTGTTGATTTCGATATCCATTATTCTAAGAAAGGGCTTTTAGACCCTTGTTAAGCAAAATTACAGCATTCGCGCCGAATATGCAAATATATTTGAAACAATGCTCCCAAGCATGATGAAAATCGGAAGATTTTGTCACCGGATTCCGAAAATTCAGAAAATTTCAAGAAAAAATTTGTTCCACATCGCCAATCCCAATTCCCCTTGTGTAATTAGGTCATTAGAGATAATGTTTGGCAGATGTGGAACATTTATATAATCAAAATATTTCTTAAAGCATATTTTAAGTTTTGATTGTTATTTTACTAATGATTAGGTTTTTAATGTTTGAAATTAACCTGTAGATAACTCTCTTCTTCAATATATTGAATTTCAGCACACTATAATTTTCATCTAAAAAGCAAACGAATCGGGATTTTTTTTTCTGAAAAATTTCTCGTTATTTTGTAGTCCGATCTGCAAACCGGATAGGCGCAAAACGATGGAAGAAGACTTGAAACAGAGATGGGATAAATGCATGGACCTGGTCAGAGACAATATCGGCCGGGAAAGGTTCAACACATGGTTCGCCATGACAAAACCTGCATCCTTCTCCGATGGAAAGCTCGAGATCCTCGCGCCCGGAAAATTCCATATCGATCTCTATGAGGGTGAGTTCTACAATGTGTTCAGTGCAGCTTTGCGCCATGCATTCGGCAAGGACGTCAAGGTGACTTATCTCACTCAAGTTGTGCACGGCGACGCAAGTTCGCAAGTGAAACTTGAGAGTCCGGAGCAATCGCACATTCTGACCAACCCTATAAGCCGACAGACGGAAGGGCGTCCCGTAGAGGCACGACAGCCGGACTTCGATCCGCAGCTCAACACGTCGCTCAATTTTGAGAATTATTGCGTCGGGAAGAGCAACAAGCTTCCCTTCACAATAGCCGAGCATATCGCCAACCATCCCGAGAAGCCTGAGTTCAACCCGTTTTTCCTCTATGGCAACGTCGGAGTGGGGAAGACCCATCTGATTCAGGCTATCGGGATCCGCATCAAGGAGCGCATTCCGAGGGCAAAGGTGATTTTCATCTCGATGCGCCAATTCCAGCATCTCTATCAGGAGGCGGCAAGGAAGAAAGAGATTCCCGATTTCATCAATTTCTTCCAGCAGATGGATGCTATTCTTTTCGACGATCTTCAGGAGTTGTCGGGAAAGACAGGAACAGCCGACGCGCTTTTCCCGATTTTCCAGCATCTGCATCAGCATAACAAAAAGCTCGTGTTCACGTGCGACCGTCCGCCGATGCAGCTCGACGGCATCGCCGACCGTCTTATCGACCGGTTTCGCTGGGGTATAACCGAGCCGCTTGAAAATCCCGACTTCGAGCTCCGCAAGCAGATATTGCATTTCAAAGCCCGTAAAAATGGTCTGGACCTTTCCGACGATGTGATCGAACTGATTGCCAACCGTTCAAATTCCTCCGTGCGCGAACTTGAAGGAATAGTCATTGGCCTTTATGTAAGGTCGATTAGGGAAAACGGCGCGCCGATCGACGTGCGCCTCGCCGAGCAGGTGATCAATCATATCGTGAAGGCTCCCAAAAAGAAGATCATCAATTTCGACATGATTGTCGAGAACACCGCGGAATATTATCATCTTTCGCCCGACACGATATTCACCCGGAGCCGCCTGCGCGATATAGCCGACGCCCGGCAGATGATCATGTATCTCTGCAAGAAACATACTGATCTTTCTCTTCCCGGCATCGGAGCTAAACTCAATCGCAAGCATGCAACCGTGATTCACGGCATCAACGCTATTGCCGACCGCCTTGAATATTCGCGCGAACTGACAGAAGCGGTAGAGCAGATAGAAGCCGGAATGGGTCTTTGATCAGCTTAGACCCTGATGTCTAATAATTCCCAAGACATTCTATTACAAGTTTTCCAAGACCTTGATCATAAGGCCTTGGATTTCCATTTAAGATTATCGAGCATGATTCGAAGAGTCCTGTCGGGCACTCCGAGTTTCTCAAGCTGCGGCATATCTGACTCAAATATCAGACAGAAGTCTGACATATTGTCGGAAGCAGCCTTAAGATAAAGCGACTCGGCTTTCTTTAAATCGCCGCCTACCATCGCCGCGTGGCCGGAATTAATTAAATCTTCCGCAGATGGCGAACCTGCAAGGAGACGGTCATAATATTTGAGGCTCTTTTCGTTATGGCCGCTAAGAAATTCGACATACGCTATTGCGCGAATGATCTTGACATCGTCGGGCTGCAGATAATTGGCGTGATAATAATGGGCGAGGGCGCCGGAAAGGTCTCCGGAGTCAAGCAGGATATTCCCGACATTGAGAATCAGTTTAAGATTGTCGGGATCGGCCTCAAGGAGCCGGTTGTAGTATTCGGCTGCCTTATCGTTATTGCCGAGGCGACGGTTGATCACGGCCAGTTTCTTCAGAAGCCATGGGCCGGGAGTCTTGAGAAATTCCGACTTCTCGTAAGCCGAAAGTGCTCCTGCATAGTTCTTGAGCTGCTGGCGGCAAAATCCGATTTTCTCCCATATCTGCGGATTGTCGGCATCGTTTTCAGCAAGCTGCATGAACATCGGGAGAGCCTGAGGCCAATATCCGCGTTTGAAATAGAATTCGCCTGCTATTGTAAGCATCTCGTCGTTGGATAGCATATCGCCGACCACAGGAAGCGAGATAAAGTCAAACGGATGGTCGAAAGGATTGCGGAGACCTTCCCGATTGCGGTATAGTTTGAAGAAACGGTAAAGATCTCTGACGGCCTTAAGGGCAAACCGGCCGAATTCCGGCTGCGGAGTGAGCAAGGCCCGATCTTTCATTTCGTCGGCCATTTGCTCGATCTGGGCGTTAAACTGCGAAGCCACGAGCTTGCTCTGGGCCTCGGGCATCTGCTGGAGGGCAAGCGCAAGGGAATATTTGTCGCTTTCGCACACCATTCCGGCAAACGGCAGAAGTGCTTCGATTGTCTTTCTCAGCGGTTCCGAGAGATTAACCGCCGTGTTGTCGACAGAAAAGGGCAGGAACCAATTGTAAGTGAGGTTGAAGAAGGGGAATTGCTTCAGCCGGGAGAAGGTGACCATCATCAGATCTGCACCCTCGTTCTGTATTTCGCTCAATTCCTGAAGTTTATCGGCAATTCCCGATTTTTCAAGCATCTCCTGCCATTCCGGATTATCTTCCAATAGGCCGGGATCGGCATCCGAGGGGATTTCTCCCATCTTTTTCATGATTTCCGGCCGCAGTTTCATCAGTTCGGGAATGACCTCATTCTGCATTTTTGCCGTTATGCGTTCTGTGTCAAAAGTACCCAATATCGCGCGGATTGTGGATTTCACCTGACTGTAAGCTTCATCGGAATCTTTCCATAAGGATATGCGGGCAACAAGAGTTTCATTGTCGGCGACACGATGGGGATGCAATAAAAGAGCGAACAGCAAACCAACAAGCGCCTTGGCCGAGAGTTCACGGTTGTCGCAGCGTTCATAGACATCAAGTAGTGTTGTAAGCTTATATTTGTCGTAAAAAACCGTGAGACTCAACGTAATGGATGAAATTAACTCTCCGGCAAGCGTTTCGTCGGCGGAGTCCTCGCAAACAATGTCGGAGATCATCCTGGCATCATCCTTGCTTCCGAAAGAAGTGAAGACCACATTGAAAATAGATTCGAGCGTGTCTTCCTTGCGTTTCTGAAGATCGCGCGTATCATTCTCTCCGAGCGATGCGAGGGATATTTCAGCGCATATCCCCTTATACTCGTCTAAGAGTTTGGGAAGCGATTCTTTTCGGAGATTATTAAGGCGGAGAGCTGAAGAATAGATGTCGGAACCGGATTCCGATCTCGCAGCTCTGAGCATGGAGTCGGCGAGCACCCGCAGCTTTTCCGAAATATCTTTATACATGCGGTCGCGTCCGGTATCGGCGACACCCTCGATCATATAATGGATCATATATCGGTAAGTGTCACGAAGACCGGAGATTGAATCGCGATTAGAGGGTAAGCGGCTTTCCGAGGCCATATTTTCGACAGTGTCGATGGCATCGGCAAGTTTATATTCATCGACATAGCGCATCACGCGACTATGAAGTTTCTCAATTTGTTTATAATCTGCCATGCAATAGTTATAACAAATTTCGTTCCAAAAACTCCTGTATTTCTGTCGGAACTTGAATGATAATCAGAACTTGCGGGCGCGCCAATAGAGGAATAATCCTATGGCCAAATAGACGAAGTTGGGAATCTCCATAGCGAGCCAGGGGGATGTGGCTCCGGAAATGGCAAACTGGCTTGTGACCGTGGAGAAAAGTATATAACTGAAACTCAACACCAAACCAATGCCTATATTGATTCCCATTCCCCCCTTCACCTTTTTGGCGGAAAGCGACAATCCGATAAGAGTCAGGATAAATGCGGCAGCGGTAGAGGCGATTCTTCGTTCGCGCTCGATTTCAAACGCCTTGATATTGGCCATTCCCCGCTGCTTCTGCTTTTCGATATAATCCGTAAGCTGCGGGGTGGTCATTGTTTCCCAGTCGTTTTTGGAGATGATGAAGTCCTGAGGCTCAATAGGAATCACGGTGTCAAGTTTATCGCCCGACTTTATTTTTTCCGACATCCCGTCGAGATTGCGGATCATATAGTCGTTGACTGTCCAGTGATATTGTCGGGTGGAGTCATAATTCACGGTCAGGGCCGTAAGCCGCGACACAAGTTTCTTTCCTTCGAACTTGTCGATTGAGAAGCGATAGCCGGTCTTGGTGGAGTTTTCGAATCTGCCGATATAGACCACAACTCCCGGACTGGCCATAAGCTGCACGTCGAGTCCGGTGGTTACTTTCTTGTTTTTAACGTATTTGTTTGTGTAATCGATTCGCTTTATGTTGGTTGGCGGAATCAGATAGTTGCTCAGAGCAAACGTGAGGGCGGCGATTACTGCAGCCCCGATCATATAGGGGCGCATGAGCCTGTTGAAACTGACTCCGCTCGAAAGGATGGCGATGATCTCGGAATTGCCCGCCAACTTGGTGGTGAAAAAGATCACGCTGATAAAAGTGAAAAGCGGTGCCAGCTGATTGGCAAAATAGGGTAGGAAAGAGAGGAAATAGTCGAAAAGCGTCTCTTTGAGAGGGGCATTGAGAAATGCGTCAAGCTTCTCGGTGATGTCAAACATCGAGATAATGGCCAGAATAAGGATGGTGGCGAAGAAATATGTGCCGAGAAATTTCTTCAGAATGAAGATATCGAGGATCTTCAATCCTAAGAAACGTCCCCATCCGACATGTGAAGATTTCGTTTTGCCCTCTTTTTTATTTTTATTGCGGGCCATTTTGCGTAGCCTGAGCCGGGACATAAAACTTCTCTTCCGTTTCTTGCGGACGGAATTATCCGATTGAAGCTCTGATATGTTTTGATCTTCCAATTTCAATATTGTTTATAACCGTCAAAGCCGGCGCGACACGTTAACGACCATCTCCTCTTTCCAGCTTTTGAAATCGCCGTCAATTATATGTTTGCGGGCCTCTTTCACGAGCCAAAGGTAGAACGCCAGATTATGAATCGAGGCAATCTGCATGCCGAGAATTTCATGACTGACAAACAGATGGCGAAGATATGCCCTCGAATATTCATGATCAACCATGGAAACACCATCAGGGTCGAGTTCCGAGAAATCGTCGGCCCACTTCTTGTTTTTCAAATTGATGATACCCTTGGAGGTGAAGATCATGCCGTTGCGTCCGTTGCGGGTCGGCATGACGCAATCAAACATATCCACGCCGCGGTCAATACCCTCGAGGATATTTGCCGGCGTCCCGACACCCATAAGATAGCGGGGTTTGTCGAAAGGAAGGATGTCGTTGACAATCTCGATCATCTCATACATCTTCTCGGTCGGTTCGCCGACGGCGAGCCCACCGATGGCATTTCCGTCGGCGCCGAGGTCGGCAACGAATTTAGCGGATTCCTTTCTGAGGTCGGGATAAACCACTCCCTGCACGATGGGGAAATAAGCCTGGCGATAGCCGTAAAGGCCCTCGGTTTCCTGATAACGTTTCCAACCCCGTTGAAGCCAACGAAGTGTGAGCTGAAGGGATTTGCGGGCATAATCATAGTCGGCGGTTCCGGGAGGGCATTCGTCGAGAGCCATCATTATGTCGGCTCCGATGATGCGTTCGATATCGACAACTCCTTCCGGAGTGAAGAGATGTTTGCTACCGTCGATATGGCTTCTGAACCATGCTCCCTCCTCCTTCAGTTTCCGGTTGGCTGAAAGGGAAAACACCTGAAAACCGCCCGAATCGGTAAGAATGGGGCGATTCCAGCTGTTGAATTTATGCAGGCCTCCGGCTTTTCTAAGAATTTCAAGTCCCGGTCGAAGATATATATGATAAGTGTTGCCGAGAATGATTTTTGCGTCAATATCATCCCGCAGCTCATGCATGTGGACTGCCTTGACGCTGCCGACAGTGCCGACAGGCATAAAAATCGGGGTGGGGATCTTGCCGTGATCGGTAGTTATTTCGCCGGCTCTGGCATTGCTGCCGGAGGCAAGAGCCTCTATTTTGAATTCCATAAATGATCGACTATGATTCAGACCGCAAATTTAACTCAAAACGGCCAAATACGCAAGAGTGTAAGCCCTGAGGCGGGGCAAACAGGCAAAGTCACTAAAGCAAAAGATAGGCATATATACAAAAAATTCAGACAAATCTCCTGAAAGATATGCCTGATTTTATCTGCGGTGATGGTCCTTGCGAACCATCGTCAGTTTATTTCTTATCTATAATCTTTAAGCTGTTCGCGAAGACGTTTGCGGGCGAAGAATATACGGCTCTTCACTGTGCCGAGCGGCAAATTGAGTTTCTTTGCGATCTCGTTATATTTGTATCCCGACACAAACATGTTGAAGGGGATGCGGTAGTATTCGCTGAAGGAATTCAGAGCCATGCTGATCTCCTTCACAGCGTAAGAGCCTTCGGGAGTGGTCAGGCCTGAATCCTGACAGATGTTCAGGTGGTAAAGATCTTCCGTCTGATCTATTACAGTAGCTTTTCTTACGCTCTGACGATAGTTGTTGATGAAGATGTTGCGCATGATCGTGAAAATCCAACCTTTGAAATTCACGTTGTCAACGTATTTGTCTTCGTTATCGAGAGCTTTGAGAGTTGTGTCCTGAAGAAGATCCTGTGCCTGCTCACGGTTTGTCGTGAGCTGATAGGCAAAGCTGAGAAGGTTGTCCTGAAGATTTATAATTCTATCTTGGAAAGATTCTTTTGATTTCATTGTTGTGTTGTTTTAATTGTCAGGGGGCTTTTTATTAACCGTCTGACATAATAGAAACACTTGGTTTTCAAAATTGTTCAGGGAAGATTGAATTTTTATTTATTTTTTGTTAATTTTGCATCCGCGATGTCCATTTGAAGACAAACAGCAGCGACATTTCGCGGTGATAATTGTTTGCATATCGCCATAGCAATGCCAGTCGCGAACTTTGAAAATTCGACCGGCCAAGCATTATTTAAGAAAATAAAGATAATGAGATTTGATGAAATTTTGACCAACGATGATGTGCTCGACGGTCTTTATGATATGCATTTCGACGAATGCACACCCATTCAGGAAGCTACGATACCGGCCGTGATGGAAGGCCGAGACATTCTTGCCTGCGCCCAGACCGGCACGGGGAAGACCGCCGCCTATCTTCTGCCGGTGATCAATTGCCTGGCCGACGGCGGATATCCCGAAGATTCGGTAAACTGCGTGGTTATGGCTCCGACGCGGGAACTTGCGCAGCAAGTCGACCGCCAGCTGCAGGGTTTCGCTTATTTCATGCCTGTGAGCAGTATCGCCATCTATGGAGGAACCGACGGTTATGCCTATGATCAGCAGCGCCGCTCGCTCAAGATGGGGGCAGATGTGGTGATTGCCACTCCGGGCCGTCTGATCGCCCACCTCAGCATGGGAGGGGTCGACCTTTCGAAGGTGTCGTTCTTCATCCTCGATGAGGCCGACCGAATGCTCGACATGGGTTTTTATGAAGACATCATGCAGATTGTGTCGCATCTTCCTCAGGAAACGCAGATTCTCATGTTCTCGGCCACTATGCCTCCGAAAATTCAGCAGATGGCCAATAAGATTCTGAAAGATCCGGTGGAGATCAAGATTGCAGTCTCCAAACCGGCCGAAAAGATCAAGCAGTCGGCCTATATCTGCTATGAGACGCAGAAAATTCCGATTCTGAAACATATTTTCAAGGAGACTCCTCCCCACAGGGTAATTGTTTTCTCTTCTTCCAAGCTCAAGGTAAAAACACTTGCCCGCGAACTGCGCAAGCTCAATTTCAAGATAGGGGAGATGCATTCCGATCTCGACCAGACGCAACGCGACAACGTGATGCTTGATTTCAAATCGGGAAAAATCAATGTGATTGTGGCGACCGACATTCTGTCGCGCGGCATAGACATCGACGATATTGAAATGGTTGTCAATTTCGATGTGCCGAGAGAGGCTGAGGATTATGTCCATCGAATCGGCCGCACGGCGCGTGCTGACCGCGACGGAAGGGCAGTGACCTTTGTCGCTCCCGATGACATGATCAGGCTCCGCAAAATAGAGCGTCTTCTTGAAAAGGAGGTGCCGAAAGCGGAAGTCTCCGCAGCCCTCGGCGAAACGCCGCAGTATAATTCCGATTCAGCGCGCGGGCAAAAAGGAAGAGGCAGGCAGTCAGGTTCCCGGCGCAAGCCAAGGCGAGCTGAAGGCCAGAAACAGGCCGGCAGCTCCAATAATAAAAAGCAAAAGCCGGCCGGGGATCTCAGGCCGGCTGAAGCTCAAAAGCCGACGGGCGGTCAAAATGCCGACGGCAAACAAAAAGAGGGGAGTGCCCGGCGTCATGGAAGACGCCGGAACAGGGGTCATCGCAAAGCAGGCTCGGAAAGCAGCGCGAACTCAAGCACCTCGTCGGCGGAATCGACAAAGTGAAACTCCATTCCTTCTATATAAGCCGCAGGGATATCTTCGATGTCCTTGCGGTTTTTGCTGCATAGCATCACGGTGGTGATTCCGGCCCGTTTGGCGGCGAGAATCTTTTCCTTTATGCCGCCAACGGGGAGCACTTTGCCGCTGAGGGTGATTTCACCCGTCATGGCGAGATGCGATCTTACGCGCCTTTTCGTGAATGAGGAGGCGAGCGATGTCAGCATGGTTATGCCGGCCGACGGACCATCTTTAGGTATGGCGCCTTCCGGAACATGGATATGGACATGAGTCGTGTCAAACCGTTCCGGATCGATTCCCAAACTCTGACAATGCGAACGGAGATATTGGAGAGCGATCACCGCTGACTCCTTCATCACGTCGCCAAGGTTGCCGGTGAGCGTGAGCTTGCTGTCTTTCCCTTGGGCCAGAGATGACTCGATAAATAGTATTTCGCCGCCGACCTGTGTCCACGCCAGTCCGGTGACAACTCCTGCCACTTCATTGTTCTCGTAACGGTCGGGGAAGACTTCCTGACGTCCCAGATATTCCCTCACAAGTTCGGGAGTGATCTCCTTCGGGAAATCTTTGCCCGCTGCCTTGAGACATGCCTGCTTGCGGATCACGTCGGCTATCTTCTTTTCCAGGCGACGGACTCCGCTCTCGCGGGTGTAGAGATTTATTATCTCGCGGATTGCAGGCTCGCTGAATACAATCTCATCTTCTCCGAATCCGTGAAGCTTGAGATTTTTAGGCACAAGATGATGAATTGCGATCTGCACCTTTTCATCTTCAACATAACCCTCGATTTCAATGAGTTCCATTCGGTCGAGGAGCGGTGCCGAGACTCCTGAGATATCGTTGGCCGTGGCTATGAAGAGCACATTGCTCAGATCGTAGTCATGGTCGATATAATTGTCGTGGAACTTGCAGTTCTGCTCCGGATCGAGCACTTCGAGAAGGGCCGTCGAGGGATCGCCTTTGAAATCGGCTCCTATTTTGTCGATTTCGTCGAGCACGAGCACGGGATCGCTTGTGCCGCATTTTTCGAGCGCGGTGATTATACGTCCGGGCATCGAACCGAGATATGTGCGGCGATGACCGCGGATTTCGGCTTCGTCATGCACGCCGCCGAGTGCAACCCTCATATATTTGCGACCCATGGCATCGGCTATCGATTTTCCGAGAGAGGTCTTGCCCACTCCGGGAGGTCCGTAAAGACAGAGGATCGGCGCCTTCATGTCGTTGCGCAATTTGAGCACGGCCATGTGCTCTATGATGCGCTTCTTCACCTTGTCGAGGCCATAATGTTCGCTGTCGAGCGCTTTCTCGACATCCGTGAGTTCGAACGTGGTGCGGTCGCAATGACCCCATGGCAAATTGAGGAAAGTCTCGAGATAGGAATATTGCAGGGCATATTCGGGAGAGTTGGGGGCGTATCTCAAAAGGCGGTTCATCTCTTTTTCAAACGCTGTGGCCGTCTCTTCGTTCCATTCCTTTTTGGCGGCTTTTTCACGCAATTCGGCCACCTCGGGATCTTCACCGTCGGAAAGCTCGTTTTGCATGGCGCGCATCTGCGTACGGAGGAATTCATCTTTCTGACGCTGGCTGATGTCGGTGTATGCCCTGGCATGGATATCTTTTCTCAGTTCGAGAAGCTGGATCCAAACGCGCAGGTAACGGAGGAAAGTCATGCGGCGGTCGGCAATGTCGAGCAGTCCGTAAACCTCCATGATCTGGTCGGGACTCAGGCATGAATTCTGAATCATGAAATTCAGCCGACGCTTCGATTCTTCCGGAATGGCAATCAGAGTGTCGAGGATTGAATTCCGGTCTTCCTCCGAGACAAATTCAAGCGTTTCTTTGTAAGACTGTTCGATATAATTGGAAATCTCTATGCTCTCGGGTGTGCGCTGAGGCAACAGCTTCATTGGCGTCAGTGCGACATTGGCTGTAAGGAAAGGTGAATTTCCGGTCAGCTGAAGTATGCGTCCCTGTTCGCCTGTGACTATATACGCTTCAGCTGTTCCGTCGGCATGCTCTTTGAAGCCGGTGACAAATGCAAAGGCTCCGATGCGGTTCTCCACATGCTCGGGGAAGATTGCCTCGACATCTTCGGGCACCTCCTTGCCACATGAAAAAAGGAAAATAGGGAGTGTCTCCTGCTGGGCCTTCTTTATCATCATTCTGGTCCAGTCGTCGTCGACCGTGAGACCGAGACGAAGATAAGGGAGATATACATCTTCGTCTGTGGGAAGGATCAGAGTGTCGGGGCGATAAAAATTCTTATGCACTGCATCGATGTTGACAAGTCTGTCGACATCGGGTATATCTTCCCCTTTTTTCTCGTATATGCTGTCATAGCCCGGCTGAGCCATTGCTGCCGAAACTGAGATTATGTCGTTGACGGAATAATCGAATTGTTTTGCCATAAGACGTATATATTGAATAAAACCAATCTGAAATAGAGCAGGTTGTGAAATGCATTTCAACCGGCCTATATCTAGACCTTGTGTCACAAAAAATGTTAACGCTGGGGCGGCCGCATTTCGAGCGATTTTCGCGAGTTGAGGAGGGCGCATAGCGGGCTATGCAACCGACGAACCCCGAAGGGCTCGCGAGTTCCTCTGAAAAATTAATACGACATCGCAAATCTCGGCGAAAAGCGCCGAAATGCGGCCGAGGCCAGAAATTTGATTTAGCATATGTTTGCATAAATCTCAACATTCTGTGAAACAATTAAAATTATTATTTACACTTTGTAAAGGCCTTCTGACACGTCACTGAGGCTATAGTTGCGAAGATTTTGCTTTGCTTCGCATCCTTGGGCGCCTTTGGCCCCTTGCTTGCAGTCACATACGTAGGTATGCTCCTTTCAGCAAGTGACCAAATCCGCCCAAGGATGCGACCCCAGCGTCAACATTTTTTGTGACACAAGGTCTATGGTTCGAACCGATTACAAAGTATTATGCAGATGAATTTGCGGATTTTTTTCTAATTTTGCAAAATTACAGAATTTTTCCGAGCTATGAAAATATTCCGTTTCAAGAAATTTGATTGCAATCATTCAAAATCGTCGATGAAAATCGGGGTGGATGCTGTTCTGCTCGGTGCCTGGACCGATATCGCGGACTGTCGCAAGGCTCTTGACGTCGGCACCGGTTGCGGCGTCATCGCCCTGATGCTTGCCCAGCGCATTGATGACGAGATTCGTCAGGAAACTGTTGATCGTGAAAAGAATGATGAACCGGCTCGGATTCTTTCGGTAAATTCAGATTTCTCGATTACAGCCATTGATATTGATCCGCCTTCGGTGGAGGAAGCTAATGAAAATTTTGCGAACTCTCCATGGTCGGATTCTCTGACGGCGCTGGAAACTGATTTCAGAAATTTAGGCGATGAAAAATATGACCTTATTGTTTCCAATCCGCCATATTTCGACGACGGTGTTGCCGATCCGCAAGGAGCAAGGATGCTTGCCCGCCATCAAGGAGACCTTTCTCCTTCGCAACTGCTGAGGGTGTGTAAGGGAAATCTATCGCCAACAAGCAGAATTGCTCTTGTGTTGCCTTATAGTCAGGCCGACACGCTTGAATCTTTCGCTAATGAAATCGGATACCAACTGCTCCGGCGCACCGACGTGAAAGGTCATGCAAACGCGCCGGTAAAACGTTCCCTGATGGAATTTGCAGTGACAAAAGAGGCGGAACATACAGAAGGAAACAAAATATCCGTTGCCGACAAGCCGGCAACAAGAAACACCCTCATCCTTGAAGAAACACCCGGAATGCCAACAACCGACCACCGCTCCCTCTGCAAAAACTTCTACCTCAAGTTTTAACAGTGAAAGGGAAAAGCTGTCAAAAATTGAAGTAAAATCGATTTTACAGGGCAGAAGGCAAAGTTAAAATGCAGTCGAAAGAGTTATTTGAAAGTAAAGAGGGCGTTCCCCATAGTGTAATGCTTCGTAAGAAACCCTACACACAACGCTCTTGTGTACGCAAAGATAGCCGATTTCTGCATGTTGCAAAATCTGCAAAAGAAAATGTTTCAAATATACAATGAGTCTAGAGCCCATGTCGGGCAAACTATAACAATAGGCAAACACTGTATGGATAAATCAACAGTGTTTGCCTCTTGATAATTTGATGTCGGTGTCAGCGTTTGATGAACTTGCGGGTTTTGCCGTGGTCACGCTCGATGTATATGCCCCGCGCGAGCCGGTCGGGATCGCTGCCTGCCGACATCCCGTCGATGGTGAAATATTCGACTGTTCCTGACATCGCGTTCGCAGGCATGGAGACGGGTTCGGCGGGTTCAGCCACCGGGAGTTCAACTCCCGAAGGATCGGGCTTTATGACAGTCAGGGTGATTTCGTGAGATTCGAATGTTCCGCTGCTTGTCTCGATGACTCGTTTCATGGTTGTCTTGCCGGGAGCCAAAGCAGTGAAGATGTCGCCGTCGATTGAAACGATTTCGGGGTCATATACCCATTTGTCGCTTAGAATTTCGACACCGGCATAGTTGACTACGTCGCAACGCAGGAAATCCCGGTTGCCGGGTCCTTTCACATAATCCTCACGACCTGTGACCATGAAGAGGTCGGGGATCGGTCTGAAATCATGGAAATACGACCAGGTGGCGTCTGCCTCGGTTGGCTCTGGATGATAGCCCGTCGGTTCGCGTTTAATCGACGCATCGAGGTTTTGCGACTGGTTTTTAATTCCCCGGTATTTATCGAGAGCTTCTTTAGGAACATATATGATGGCATCGGGAGAATCGCAGCGCCAGAAAGGATAGTCTGAGAGTGCAGGTACATCGGGACACAAGACATACATTTCCCGGAGAACTTTGAGATCATTGAATGCAAAATTCTTGATTCCCTTGACGCCTTTACCTAATACGATTGTATGGAGGTTGCGACAATTATCGAAAAAACCGTTAATCATCTCTATTTTATCCGGTATAATTAGCGAATAATAACCTCCGTCAGCTGTGCTGCAATAATCCATTGTTGTAACATTATCAGGAATCTTGACATAATCAAGATTCCATACGCCGTAAAGCCCCTGGGATCCGATCGTTTCAAGTGTTGAGGGAAGCTCCAATCTCCGAAGACTAGCTCTGCAACTAAAAGCTGATTTTCCGATACTGACAACGGTATAGTCGCAGTCGTTGATTGTTACAGTGCTGGGGATGGATAAGTACAGAACAGTTTTCTCTGCGTAAGAAACCTCGACGCAATGGTCGCGGTCGGGAAGAATAGTATAGCCTAAGCCATCTTGTTCCAAATCATACGCATGAAGCGAGAAAGAGGCGACAACTCCAATAAGTGAGAATGCCATTTTCCGCATTGCAATATTGGTAAGTATTCTTTTCATATTTAGTTCGTTTTAATGAGTTATCTTTGAATTGTAGCGAGAGTCAGGTATAGGATTCCGTCACTACTTAGTAGAATCAGGTATCTGGTAAATAATGTATTGAGAAGGTTCCAGAGTCACGTGTCTTGTGACTGAAACCAATCGAGGAATGCTGTCTCGAAGAGCAATCGGGTTTAAACCGTTGTGTCCCGGATTGATTATGCTCGGAATGGCCATCGTATCCATGGGCATGCAGGTATCCAGTTTTACTTGATAACCAAATCTAAAAGTTGATCGTTTGACAGGATCCTGATTGACAATCACAATATACGTTTTCCCTTTGTTCGACAGCCTTGAAACCAACGCCCCTTTGCCGGAATACCTGGACACGCTGAATTTTCCGTTCGCTGTCGGCCCCGGTATACGGATAATTTCGGAGGGCCGCCGGTATTGGTTGCAGACAAACATATAACCTTCGAGCGTAGCACCGAGGAAGACATCGGAATGCTCTTTAATCTCTTTGTTTCACTAGTGTCTCTTAAAAAATGTTAATCGAATTCAAGGTCAAGAGTCGGATG
>SAMEA3663118__coassemble_147_pt1 | contig 33882 bp, 23 predicted proteins | sample SAMEA3663118__metabat2_high_PE_005 | metagenome-assembled genome bin SAMEA3663118 (sample SAMEA3663118) | pig gut metagenome | biome: pig gut; feature: pig-associated habitat; material: faeces | place: Denmark | collected 2012 | reverse complement strand
GTGATCGTAGCCTCCAACGCGGCCGGCAGAGGTCCGAAGACATACGTCTCGCAGCATGGCGGCGAGGATGTGCCGGGTCCGGTGGAGAACCTTCTCTTCACGCTCGACGGCAACAGGGCGTCGCTCACATGGAGCGCTCCCCGCATGGGCCTCAACGGCGGTACGGTCGATCCCGCTGAGATCACCTACACCGTGAAGCGCTATCCCGGCGGCGAGGTCGTGGCTGAGAATATCAGCGAAACAACCTTCTCCGAGACTCTTCCCGACAACGTGACGGCTACATATTACTACACCGTGACCGGCACCAACAAGCTCGGCGAGGGTGCGACCGCGACTTCCAACACCAACCTGAAGGGAGCCTCGTTCACGATTCCCTACAGCAACGACTTCGAGACCGAAGAATCGACCGCAGGCTTCACGATCATCAACTCCGAGGAGGAGCGCGGATGGTATTGGTGGCACAACACGGCTCTGAACTACAAGGCGATGGCCAGCAGATACTCGAAAAAAGACGCCTCCGACAACTGGCTTATCCTCCCGGCCCTCGAATTCGAAGGCGGTAAGAAATACAAGCTTACATTCGACTCCTGGGTATTCGACGACGAGTCGCCCGAGAAATTCGAGGTGAAGATGGGCAACGACGCCACTCCGGCGGCTCAGACCGTGACGCTGATGTATCCCGCAATGGTGATGAACACCGACGTGAAGCATTACGAGCTGACATTCACTCCGGCCGAGAGCGGCAAGAAGAATGTCTCCTTCCATTGCCTGAGCCCGGTCAGCGCCTACTATCTGATGATCGACAACATCGAGATCGCGGAATCGACAGGCGAGGATCCCGAGCCCGAGCCGGAAGTGCTCACTCCGCTGGCACCGACCGACATAAACCTCAGCTATAACGAGGAGGATGGTTCGCTGTCGCTCAAATGGAAGGCTCCCACAGGCTCTAAAGAGGGGAAGGATCTCGATCAGTCGAAACTTTCGTATACAGTCTACCGTTCCGACGGGACGCTGGTGGCAAAAGATCTGAAGGATACGCAGCTTGTCGACACGGAGCTTGCTTCTGTCACCACTCAGAGAATGGTCTACTATCAGGTAGTGCCCTATTACGCAGGCACTGAGGGCGAGCTCGCCATCGGCGATTTCGTGATCATCGGCGATGTCTACATCGACGGCCTTCAGGAATCCTTCTCGAATCAGGGTCTCGACACTACTCCGTGGGTGCTCTCGCGCCTCACGAACCACACCACTTCACTCTGGTCGCTCAGCTCGCACTCCTCGAATCCCGACGCGACTCCTCAGGATGAGGACGGCGGTATGGCGACGTTCGTTTCGATGGACAAGGATTCAGGCCTGCGCGAACGCATGACGTCTGCCAAGGTCGATCTGAGCCAAATGCTCTATCCGACGCTCAAGTTCTGGGTTTACCAGACCACCGCAAGCTGCAGCGAGAAACTCGACATTCAGGTGACCCACAACGACAATGTCTTCACCACGATCGCAACCGTTCCTCTCCATGGCGACGCCACGGGATGGAAGGAGTTTGAGGTACGCATCCCGACTATCCACTGCCAGCCCGTCACGATGGTTGCCTTCGAGGGAACGACTGCAAGGGGCTTCAACATCAACCTCGACAACATAACGCTGGAAACGGGTGATCCCGTAGAGGGTCTTGATCTGGAGGCAGTCACTCTCGAAGTTCCCGACCTCATGCCCGACCAGGAGGGTGAGCTCAAGTTCTACGTGTCGAACAACGGTTCGGAGCCGGCAAGCAATTTCGAAGTGTCGCTGCTCGAGAGCGGTCACACGGTGATCAAGTCGACCTGCGACGAGACGCTTGCACCGGGCGAGGAGATGTATTTCATCTTCAAGGTTCATCCCGAGCAGTCCGACCTGAACGTCACTTTCCGTTTCAGCGCAAGAGTGAAAGCAGAGGGTGATGTCGACAGCAGCAACGACGAGACCGAGTGGGTAGACCGCACGGTAGGAGTCTCCGGCATCCTCGACATAGCGAAAGATCCCCTCTCGGCAACCGATATCTGCGAAGTCTACACTCTCGACGGCCGCAGCGTCGTGAAGAGCATAAAGGCATCGGAACTTTCCCGTCTCGACGCGGGAATCTACATCCTCCGCACGCCGAAGCGCACCATGAAGATGGTGATCAGATAACCCGATTTCCGGAGGCGCGCTCCGGTCGCGCCTCCGGAAAATCCCAACATAGAAAGAGTCCCGATTCGGAAACGGATCGGGACTCTCTATATCTGTATATGTCCGGCTATATCGGGATTCTGTGTCAGTCGGTGAAAATCTTGCTGTAGACGCGGTCGGTGGCGCCTTGCTTCTCCCGGATATATTCTCCGGCCCAGCGTCCGCGTTTTTCGCGTTCCTTCTCGTCGTAGACCAGCCGGTCGGCCCAGCGGTTGAAGCTCTCTTTGCTGTCGATGGGGAGGCCGCCGCCAAGGGTGGCCATTTCCTGCGCCTCGATAAATTTATGGTTGTTGGGCCCGTAGATCACCGGCACGTCATAGACGGCGGCTTCGTTTATATTATGGAGCCCGGCGCCGAAACCTCCGCCCACGTAGGCGATGTCACAATAAGCGTAGGCCGATGAGAGAAGGCCGAAGCAGTCGATCACGAGCACCTGCTTTCCGTCGCCGGCGGCAGGGTCGGCTTTCATTTCGCTTAGCAGAACCACGCCGTTGGAGAATCGCTCTTTGAGTCGGGCGAGTCGGGCGGCGTCGAATTCATGGGGAGCGATCACCAGCTTCACGTCGGGGTGGGCATTGATCCAGTCGGTATAGACGGCCTCGTCTTCGGGCCAGCTGCTTCCGGCCATGATCACGGGCGGCCGGCTGTCGCTGTCGCGGCTGAGGAAACGGTCGAGTTCGGGAATCTTCTTGCTCTTTGCGCGGATGTCGGCCACGCGGTCGAAACGGGTGTCGCCGGTGACGTCGACATTGGTGACGCCGATTGACTCCAAAAGAGTTTTCGAGCGGGAATCCTGCACGAAGATGCGGGTGTACCATTTCAGCCAGAGGCCATACCATGCGCCGGAGCGTTTGAAAAATGCCTGATCGGGGCGGAAAGCGGCGCTTATCAGGAAAGTCGGAATCTGATGCTTGTAGAGCTCGTGGAGATAATTGCGCCAGATTTCATATTTCACGAAAATCGCTTTCTCGGGGCGCACGGTCTCAATGAAGCGTTTGACGCGATGGGGAGTGTCGAAGGGTAGATAGCATACGCAGTCGGCCTTGTCGTAATCCTTGCGCACCTCATAGCCCGAAGGGGAGAAGAAAGTGAGCAGAATCTTGTATTCAGGCTTTTCGCGTTTGATCTTTTCGATGAGCGGCCGTCCCTGTTCGAATTCTCCGAGCGAAGCGGCATGAATCCAGATCACGCGGTTTCCGGGCTTGATCTTCCCGCTGATGCGGTTCCACGTCTCGCGCTGCCCGTGGTCGAGTTTGCGGGCCTTTTCGTTTTTGAGCCCGGCGATGCGCACTCCAAACCTATACAGGGCAATCCCTGCCGAGTAGAGGGGAGCTTCAAGCATCTGCCGGCTCGCTTCCGAAGTGAACGACAAGACGTCGTGGGGTGTGATTAGCTTCATCCCGAATGGTGATGGTTATAAGGTTGCTGGTTCTGTCCTCGGGGCGGTTATTTAAGCGTGGCGATGGCGCGGCGGATCCTGCCGATCACCTCCTCTTTGGGCATCAGTTCGGTGATGTCGAACATGTGCGGGCCCCTGCAGGCGCCGACCACGGCGAGACGGAAAGCATTCATCACGTTGCCGAGATGATACTCCTTCGAGGCTATCCAGTCGAGCACGATTTTCTCGGCGTTGGCCGATGTCATGTCGTCGATTCCTTCAAGCACTCCGATGAGTTCCTCCATGATCCGGGGCGTATCCTCGCTCCAGCGTTTGCGCACGTCTTTCTCAGCATATTCCGTCGGAGCCGTGAAGAAGAAGTCGGCCTGTTCGAGAAGGTCGCCCACAAGGTTGGCGCGACCCTTGACCATGCCGATGGCGCGGGCCACATACTCTTTCGGGAAACCTTCTATGCCTTTGGCAGCGAGCATCGGCATCACCATTTCGGCGAGCTCCTCGTCTGACTTGCGCATGATATATTCGTGGTTGAACCAGAGTCCCTTCTTATAGTCGAACTTGGCTCCCGATTTGGAGCAGTGTTCGAAGCTGAACTTCGAGATAAGCGTGTCGATATCCATCAGCTCGCTGTCGTCGCCGGGGTTCCAGCCGAGGAGGGCGAGGAAGTTGACCACGGCTTCGGGAAGATACCCCTGCTCGCGATAGCCGGCGGAGATTGCGCCGCTCGCTGGATCTTTCCATTCAAGCGGGAAGACGGGGAAACCGAGCTTGTCGCCGTCGCGCTTGGAGAGCTTGCCGTTGCCCACGGGCTTGAGAAGCAGGGGGAGATGCACGAACTGCGGCATCGTGTCCTGCCAGCCGAAGGCCTCGTAAAGGAGCACGTGGAGCGGAGCCGACGGGAGCCATTCCTCGCCGCGGATCACGTGCGACACCTCCATCAGATGGTCGTCGACGATGTTGGCGAGATGATATGTCGGGAGGTCGTCGGCACTTTTATAGAGCACCTTGTCGTCGAGAATCGAGGAATTGATGGAGACTTCGCCGCGGATAAGGTCGTTGACTTTCACCTCGCGTCCAGGCTCGATCAGGAAGCGCACCACATACTGGTCGCCCCGGTCGATGCGCTCCTTCACTTCCTCGGGGGAGAGGGTAAGGGAATTGCACATGCGGCCGCGGGTCGAGGCGTCATACTGGAAATTGGGCGTCTCTTTGCGGGCGGCTTCGAGTTGCTCGGGAGTGTCGAACGCTATGTAGGCTTTGCCGGTGTCGAGAAGCTGCCGCGCATATTTGCGATAGATGTCGCGGCGCTCGCTCTGCTTGTAAGGTCCGTAGGCACCCCCTTCGCGCACTCCTTCGTCGAATTTGATGCCGAGCCAGCCGAGGGCTTCGTTGATATATTCCTCGGCTCCCGGCACAAAGCGGTGGGAGTCGGTGTCTTCGATGCGGAGAATCATCTCTCCGCCGTGGCTGCGTGCGAATATATAGTTATAAAGCGCTGTGCGGACGCCTCCGATATGGAGCGGGCCCGTGGGAGAGGGGGCGAATCTTACTCTTACTTTTCGATCCATTGCTGAAAACGTCAAAATAATGCAAAATTAATGCTTGAGAAAACTTTGAGAGGCTCGAGAGTTTTCTCAAAAACTTTGCAAAGTTAATAAATTAGGGAGGATTATTAAAAAATAATCTGCCTAAATTATGGAATTTTGGTGTTTTTGGCGCATGGTCCCTCCTTAAAAATCGGAGGGTGAGAGCATTTCAGGATGTTTTCGGTTGAATTTGACAGTTTTATCCATTCGCATGGCTAAAAAGCTGTTGTAGCTGTCGCCGAAAGGAATGTTGGGACGATGTTCCCAGAGTCGGGTGAGCTCTTCCCCTTTCTCGAGCAGTTTTCGCGCGCCGGGACCGGCGTAGACGTCAAGGAATTTTTCCCAGATGTAGCCGACGGCTTCTTCAGAGGGATGGGCGAGGTCGGCGGCATAGAAGCGATAGTCGCGGAGGTCGTCGAGCAGGAGTTCGTAGGCAGGGAAATATTCCTTGCCGGCGACGGCGAGCTGAAGAGTGGCTTTCGACAGGGTGTTGTCGTGGAAATTGTCGCGCAGATGGCGCACGGGGCTGACAGTATATATGATTCTGACGGAGGGGCTGATTTTGGCTGCGGCCGCTTCTATGCGTGTGATTTCGCCGACAGTTTCAGCCACGGAAAGAGAGCGGCATTCGAATTTAGCCGCCGGGAATTTATGGCAGTTTCCGACAATAAGGTCGGGGTGCCCGGCTATGGCATAGACGCGGACAGTGCCGAGCGTCACGATCAGGGCCTGCGATTCGGCGATGTCATCGCGCAGCATGTCGGTGGCGGCGATACAACCGTCGAGGCAGAGGTCGAAATCTGCGTTGGCGAAGGAGGAGTCAAAAAGCATCGACACGAAGAGGTCGTCTTTGCGGGCGATGGAGGCGGCGAGTAGCGAATCGCGGGTCTCAGAATCCTCTTCCGCCGCTATCTCAAGAACGCGGCGGATCGAAGCCGGGTTGAAGAGCACACCGCAGGGGTTGACGCGGGCGTCCCATAGCGAACGTCGCATCCTCCTGCCGATATTCTCCGAAAAGCAGGATCCGAGCAGCGCCACGGGTTTCTCGGGATCGAGCGGCGAGGCCGAAGGGGGAAGGCTGAGTTCGGTGCGGAATTTCATCGGGTTCTGCTTTTGGTTTGGGCTTAGACTTTATGTCAGAAAAAGTCGTATTCGATCGAAGTGACTTGGAATTCAGTGCGGCGGTTCACCTGGTCGGCTGCCTTTTTGTCTTCTTCCGACAGGGTGTTGATGAATTCCTCGTTGAGCACTGTTCCCTCGGGGAATTGCGGATATTCTCGGTTGATGCGTTTGGTGACGGTCTTGGGCACAGTCTCGCCGTAGCCTTTCCAGGTGAGTCGGTCGGGAGATATTCCGGCGGCGATCAGATAGTCGACCACGCTCTTGGCGCGGCGGTCGGAGAGGCCGATGTTGTATTCCTCTGTTCCGACGCGGTCGGTATGCGAACCCATTTCGATGGTGACGTTGGGGTTGTCGCGAAGCATCTGCGCCATTTCGTCGAGGGCTGCTTTAGATTCGGGACGGAGCGAAGCGCGGTCGAAGTCGTAGAAAATATTCTCCACCACCTGCGGCTTATAGATGGCGGCGAGGATGAAGTCGACCCCATAATCGGCATCCTCCTCCTCCATGTCGCTCTCAAACTCCTGTTTGACGTTGAGATAACCTTTGGCGCCGGCCTGCATCACATATTTCACGCCCCGTTCGAGCTTGAACTTGAAGGAGCCATCGTCTTTTGCCACCTCCTTCTGGTTGGAACCGTCGTCGCCGACGATGCGGATCACGGCATTGGGCACAGGCTCCTCGTCTTTGTCGAGCACATAGCCGGAGATCGTGACCTTAATTTCGGGGAGGATAAAGCTGTAGATATGGTCGTAACCTCTGGCGTCGCCGCGGTTTGAACTGAAGAACCCGGATTCCCCTTCGCCGAAAGTTATGCCGAAGTCATCGCCCTGGCTGTTGAGGGGCAGGCCGAGGTTGTTGACGCTCCAGCGGTCGCCTGTGGAGTTTAGCCGGGCGGTGAAAAGGTCGAGGCCTCCGAAGCCCGGGTGGCCGTCGGATGAGAAATACATCAGCGAGTCGGTGCGCATGTATGGGAACATTTCGTCGCCCGAGGTGTTGATCTGCGGGCCGAGGTTCTCGAGGCTTCCGGCGCGCTCCTTGAGGTTGATGCGCCAGATGTCTTTTCCTCCGAAGCCGCCTGGCATGTCGGAGGAAAAATAGAGATAAGTTCCGTCGGGAGAGACGGCGGGGTGGCCGACGGCGGAGAGGGTGTCGGCGGTGATTTCAAATTTCTGGGGTGCGCTCCAGGTGGCGTCGGAGCGGCGGGAGGTGTAGATCTCCACGCTGGTGTTGGCCGATTCGGAGCGGCGCGCCATGGTGAGATACATCGTCTGGCCGTCGGGGGAGAATGCCGTGATACCCTCATCGAAGTCGGAGTTGAGCTCTCCTTCGGCCGGTTCGGGACGTTTCCAGTTCCCTTTCTCGTCTTTTTCGGAATAAAATATGTCGCTTCGTTTGGTGCCGGTGATCTCGGAGTGGTTGGTGCCGCGCGCTTTTTCAGTCGAAGATGTGAAATAGATGGTGTTGAGCGTCTTGTCGAGATACATCGGGGCGAAGTCGGCCCTTCTGGAATTGAAAAGCTTGGCCTGCGCCACTTTGTAGCGGCTCTTTTTCTCCTTTTTGGCCCTGATGGCCTGCTGGCAGCCCCTTATCCCCTCCTTGGCGAGCTGATCGTCGGCGCGATAGTCGAGAAAAGTGGTGTAAGCTTCGATCGCCGGCTGATATTTTCCCTCCATCTGCAGCGAGCGGCCGAGATAGAAAAATGCCATTGAGTCGGGATATTCATAGCGGATCGCGTTCTGATAGGCCGCGGATGCGCGGGCTGCCATGTTGAGCTTGCGATAGCACGTGGCGAGCTGATAAGCCACCTCGCCGCGCAGCTCGCGGTCTTCGCGCGGGTTGAGCTTATTGTAGACGGCGCGGTAGATTTTGGAGGCGTCGAAATATTCGCCGCGGTCATAGGCGGCGTTGGCGTCGGCGAGCTTCGGGGTCTTGCAGCCGGCGAGCGGGAGCAGGAGCAGCAGAAGCGCCAACAAAAGAGCCGAAGCGTTAAATCCTTGATTTTTCATCATAGGTTTAACGCTCCGGCCGTTGCTCTTATTGTTCTGACGGCTGCCTTATCGGAAGCCGTCGGAAGATATAAATTGTCTTCTGGGTCTTACTTTTTCACACGGCGTTTCGCACCGGTCATTTTCTCGAGGCCTTCGGCGATGTTGCCGAAGATTTCATCGACGATGCCTGAGCCGTTGACGGGGATGTAGTTCCCTTTTTCGGTGTAGTAGGCCTTGAGGGGATGGGTCTGGTCGTGATAGACCTTCAGGCGGTTTTTGATCGTTTCGACGTTGTCGTCGGCGCGGCCTGTCTCCTGGCCGCGTTTGATCATTCGCTCCACGAGTTCATCTTCGGGCACTTCGAGGCCTACGACGGCGTGAAGCGTCGTGCCGCGTTTTTCAAGGAGCTCCTTGAGGGCGTCGGCCTGGGCGATGGTGCGGGGGAAACCGTCGAACACCACTCCGGCTTTCCCTTTCGCCTCCTGCTCGAGGGTGTGGTCGAGGATGTCGATCATCAGATCGTCGGGGATGAGCTGGCCTTTGGAGATATATTCGTTGGCTGTGCGGCCCAGCGGGGTGTCGCGTTTGATATGGTCGCGAAGGAGTTCGCCGGTGGAAATATGGTAGAGGCCATATTCGTCGATCAGTTTTGCGCTTTGGGTTCCTTTCCCGCTGCCGGGAGCGCCAAATAAAACAATATTCAGCATGATTGGGTGTAAACTTTATTTTGGGTATATTTGAATGCGGGTGTCCGGGAAGAATCATGACAAAAGCCTCCGGCCTGATCGGCGGAGGGTTTCGTCTGTCGGTCCGAACAGCCCGGATCAGTCTTCGTCGATAACGTAGATGTCTTTGAGGTTGCGCACCTTTCCGTCGAGGTCGAGGCCATAGCCGATGATGAATTTCGGCGGAATGGAGAAAGCCACATAGTCGGGTTTGAAACCGGTTTTGGAGCTTTCCGGCTTATGGAGCAGGGTGGCGAATCGGATGGAGCGGGGATTCCTTTTCTTGAGCTCCGAGACCATCATGGAGGCTGTGAGGCCTGTGTCGACGATGTCTTCGATTATGACGACGTCCATTCCTTCGATGTCTTCGGTGAGGCCCATCACTTCCTTGACCTTTCCGGTGGAGGAGGTGCCTTCATAGCTCGTATAGCGCACGAAGTTGATGTGGGCGTCGTTGTTGCCGACTTCGCGGATGAGGTCGGCGGCGAAGATAAATGCGCCGTTAAGCACGCAGAGGAAAATCGGATTTTTCCCTTTCAGGTCGTTGCGAAGCTCCTCGGCGACGCGTTTCACTTCTTGGGCAATTTTATCGCGCGTGATATAGGGCACGAAAGTCAAGCCGTCGACAGTCACTTTATTTTCCATAAAAATCGAAAGTTTTGATTCAGGATGCTGCTTTCCGTTATTTTAGGCAAAATTACAAAAATTCAACCAATCATCAAAAAATAATCTGTTAAGAACGCATTTGATGTGATTATAAATTACTGAGCAGGTTTGGGGTCGTAAGACCGGTCACGGCGCATCAGATAGCGGTAAAAGAAGCTGCCGCGTTCGGCGATATAGTTGACGTAAATCCAGTTGCCGGGATAATCCTTGTCGGAGAGATGCCCCTCAATGAGAGTGTTGCGGGGAGATTTGCCTTCGATAATCACCTCTTTAATTTCAAAATATGAACGGCGCGAATATGCTACAATCGGTCCGGTTGCTCCCAGCGCGAGCACGATGGCGAAGCAGATGTTGCGCGGAGTCCGCCAGTTTCTGACATAAACTGCGGTCTTTATTACGGTAAACATCAGGAAAACAGCGAGGCCGGAGGTAAGACGCCAACCGAAATCACTGCGGCCGTGCAGACTGAACAGCGGCCCTAAAATTGATATCAGCAGGAGCAGCATGAACATTCGGTTATGCTTCACTCTGTTCCAGATAAACGGAATATAGACAGCCACGTCTATGAAGAGCCAGATGCAGCAGTATTTTGCCAGCTTGATAATTTCGTAAGAAGAAGTGATGAAACAACTCATGGTCCTCAGTGAGTTGCCCATATAGAATATGGCTATCAGCGATGTCAGCAAGATTCCGAAGATATTGATCAGAGTGAGTGCCCGGCGGAAATTCCTGAGACACCATATCACGCAGACCGGCAGAATTCCCAGAGCGGGAATAGGAGCGAAGATCATCAGGAGAGAGAATGTGAACAGGAAGTATTTCAGGCAATTACGCTGGTAATAGAGGAGAGCGAATCCAAAAATTGCCGGAATTGCCTGATTGTAAATATGAATCAGGGTGATGTGCATTGTCATCATTGAATATCCCGGATTGTCGGAGTCGAGCTGACCGATATAGAAATCCATGAACGTGTAGTCGCCCATGAAGCGTTCCCAAAGGATTATGGATTGCAGGATTTCCCAACCGCAATAGAAGAAGAGAAGAAGGAAAGTGAACCATCTGCGCCGACCGTGACAATAGCTGAATAGAAACGCCGTGATCAGCCAGACTCCCCATGCGGCATACACAATCTGCACCATTTCTCCGGCGAAAACCGAGCCTCCGAACATCTTTGCGATGAGGGCTGCCGGGAGCCAGAATCCGAAATAATAAATCATGAATCGGGGATTGCCGTCGAGCGGTGGATATTGAGTGGGCCAGGGGAGTTTGACGAGGTCGTAGAAAATGGCGTTGCGGCCGAAGGCATCGGTTTCGGACTGAGAATATAGGCCGCCGATGCCGCAATAGATAGAGACGAGAAGAATTACGAGAATAATCCACCAGATGTTGCGGTCGAAGCGCAAGGAGGCCGCGAACCCGCGAGATTTATACAGCTGAGAGTCGGATTTCTCCCGGAAAATCTTAGCAAGAATCAGAATTATTGCCGTTATGGCAGGCACTGATATCCAGGGAATAACCCAGAATGCGAGGAATATCAGAAGCGGAAGCGCAAGCCAGACGTAAGCCTGGATCACGATCGATTTCATGGTAATCGATTTTTCCATATTATTATTGATTGCGGTCTGCATCATTATGCTTCGATGTGTTGTTGTGATTATACCTGATTGCGGCGTCCGGTCGTCGCATTATGTATTTATAGAAAAAACCGTTGCGGGTCGACATAAAATTGTTGAACCATTGATTGTAATCGGGATCGGCAAGATGGCCGTTGAGCCAGTCTACGCGCGGAGAGCGCCCTTTGATGATAACCTCCGTCACTTCAAGATAACCTCTGTAAAAATAAATTCCTGCTGTTGTGAGTGAGCAGAGGCAGAGAGTCACAGCGAAGCAGGCGTTGCGGGGCGCGGTCCACCGTCTTATGCCCACAACCTTTTTTGCAATTTTCGCCATCAAATAAACCGAAAGGCCTGTCGGAGCTCTCCATCCAAGGTCGCCGAGGCCGTGGAGCGACATGAGTGGAGCCGCCAGCGAAATGGCGAGCAGCAGCCAAAACACCCAGTCGCGCTTCACGCTTTTCCATAGGAAAGGAAGGTATATTGCTACGGAAAAGGTGACCCAAAATGCACCTTTTTCGGCAATAATGGCTATTTGGTCGCCTTCGGTGGCGTAAGTGCGCATGGAACCTTGATTGTTGGCCATGAAATAGGCTGCAAAGAGAAAGCAAAGTAGAATTCCTAAAATATTGGCTGCAGAGAGGGTGTTGCGGAAATTGCGGATGCCCCACACCGCGCAAACCGGGAAAATTCCTACGCACTGAAGAGGCGAGAAGAACATCACCAGTGCGAACGTCAGAAAGAAATAGCGGAAGGAGTTGCGCTGATAATAGAGCAGCATGCAGCCTAAGAAGGCCGGTATCGCCTGATTGTAGATTTGGCCCAGTGCCACTGCGATGTTCGGAAGCGCATAGTAGGTTGTGGCGTTGTCATGGTTGCCTCCGATGAATGAGATGATGTCAGGGTAATTCCGATATGTGAAAATGGCGCCGGCCACATAGTCGAATGCGGCGAACATGAGAATCACTAAAAGAGCCAGCAGCCTGCGCCTTTCGCCGACATAACTGAAGATGAAGGCTATGAATAGAAATAGTCCGGTCCAGGCGTAAAAGATAGTGACTGACTCGGCTACAAGCATATTGCCGCCGAAAATTTTTGCCACGGCAGCGGCAGGGAGCCAGAATCCCATGTAATAGCTAAGGAAGCATGGGTTGCCGTCGATTGGGGGATAGATTATAGGCCAGTCGCGGTTGGTCACTTCGTATAGCATTGCGTTGCGGAATACTTGATCGTTATATTCCTGTGTCATCAGTCCTCCGATTCCCATGTATATCACAAGAAAGAGTAGGGTCGCACCGGTAAAGACCAGTGTTGGGTCAAGTTTCAGAGCCGGTGAAAAATCTTGAGCAGGCAGGGATATGGCAGATGTTTTTTTTTCTTTTTGTCTGCGGATGAAGGCGGATGCTCCCACGTATATGATCATTAAAGCCAGCAGGGCGTTGACAGTGAGGTTCACCCAGTTGATCAGAAACAGTATGACCGGAATCGCGAGCCAGACGTAGGCCAGCGTCACGATCCATTTCATGGGAATAAGTTTTGATTCAGTTGTGACAGTCATGCTCATGGCAAATCATGTTTATTAACCGGATGGCGCATCAGATGGCGCGAGAAGAAGCCGTCGCCGGTGGCAATGAAATTGTTGTAGAACACATTCTCTTCGGGATTGGCGAGTTTGCCCTGGCCACGGTCGCGCATGGCTTTTGCACCTCCGATGATGCAGTCGGCCACAGCATGGTAAGCGATAAAGTAATAAATGCCGGCCGGCGCGAAAGATGCCAGGAACAACGTGACGGCAAATAGTTTTCCTCTGACTGTTTTCCAGCTTCTGACCCGGCATGCCGCGTCAGTGACGAGGAGTAAAAGATAGATCGAGAGGGGAGTAGCAGCGCGAAGGCCGAAATCCTGGGCTTGTCCCATCTGGAGGAAGGGGGCGAAAAAGGCGAAGGCAACCAGGGTCCAGAAGGGGACGTTGCGTTTCACTTGCGGCCAGATGAAGGGAAGGAATATGCCGAGACCGAGACAAAGCCAGACAATTCCGCTTTCGAGAACCGCGGGCCCCAGTCCGTCGGAGATGTGCCACAGAATGGTTCCTGCGTTCCTGTTCTGCATGAAATATAGCGCGGGCACTATGCAAAGCCCCATTGAGGCGAAGTTTTGCCATGAGGACGATTCTTTCAGGTTGCCGAGCATGTGCGGAATAAGGATCACTGCCAGACCCACGCAAGGGAGCGGCGCGATAAAAAAGAGAATGGAAAAGGGAAGGAGAAGGAACTGCGGTTTTTGCCAGTGGAACCTTACGAGCAGGCAGCCGATCAGGGCGGGGATTCCCTGGTTGAAGACTTGGGCGGTCAGTATGCTTAGATTTGCGGTGCCGTGATAGATGGTGGAATCATAGTTGATACCCGATATGAGGAAAGTGTTGAGAGAGACGCGTTGCTGATCGGTGGCGTATATTAGCGATGTGAAAAGGTCCCAGCCGCCGAAAAATAGGAAAATGAGCAGAATCAGATAGCGCGGCCGTCCTCCGGTGAAGCTTATTATCAACGAGATGGCGATGAAAAGGCCCCATGCCGTATAAAGGACGAGGAAGAAGTTGCCGGGCATCACGTATCCGCTGAAAAGTTTGCCCATTACCGCTGCAGGGAGCCAATAGCCTATGTAGTAGCAGAGCATTCTTGGCTCGCCGTCGGCAAGCGGAGGATAAGTCACGGGCCATGGATGTTTCACGAGGTCGAAAAATACGGCCGAACGGAAATGATGGTCGGAAGTGGCCTGCCAGAAAAAACCTCCGACTCCACAATAAATCGTGTATATAAGCAGTAGTGTGGCTATGATTATGAGCTTGCGGTTGATCTTGACGTCGGCAAAATGAGAAGATGTGAAAAAAGAGGAATCTTTTCTTCGCCGCAGCATATACCCGAAGGTGAAGAGAAGAAGAGCGAGAGAGGGGAGCGCGACATACCATCTCAGCCAGGCCGCGAAGAATACTAACAGCGGAAGCGCAAGCCAGATATAGGCCTGCGTGACAATAGACCGGATGGAAAGAATCTTGCTCATAATAGAAATACAAAATTACAAAAAAATGGCGCGAAAGTCTAATATAAGATGGAAATTGCTTAATTTTGTGATATGAAGTTGTCAGATAATAGAACGACATTGTCAGATAATAAAACGGGGAGAATTGACTGGAAGTATATGCTTCTGCTTGCCGGAATATGCGTGGCGTTGCAGTTGCCGCCGCTCTTTTTCGGCGTGGAATTATGCGATTCCGGTTTTTATCTCGCCTCGTATGCCAATATTTTCACTCATCCGGAAGCTGTGGAATATGGCTTCATGCATTATCTCACCGACGTGGTCGGCGGCGCGTTGATGCTGCTCTTCCCCGGTATGTTCGGGATGCGGCTCGTCGGCTTGATTGTCAACACGCTGACGGCGCTGACCGTTGCGTCGCTTTTCCCCGATCGGCGCATGCGCCCGATCGTTGTGGCGGCAATAGTAGTGATTCTCGCTGAGCAACTCGACATGCCGCTCACTTTTTCATACGATCAGCTGTCGGCCCTGCTCACCTGCGTAGGCCTCCGGTTGATGCTCAAAGGATTGTCCCCTCTGTTGCCTGACGACGGAAGAACGTCATATACCGCTCGCCCCGGTCATTGCGACCGGATGATAATCGCCTCCGGAATAGTGCTCGGCATCAACGTCTTTTCAAGAATGCCGAATCTTCTTGGCATTCTCTATATTTTTATCATTCCGTTGCTGGCATGGCAAGGATGCCTGGGGATGCGCCGCAGAGGGTTGCAGATTTCGATGCTGATGTTGGGGTATCTCGGGGGATGGCTTACCGGAATCCTCGCCGTTTTCCTGCTGATGCTGCTTCTCGGGCATAACACCATTTTCTTTCATCATCTTGCTGATCTGATGAACATGGTCACATCGCAATCGGCTGAAGTGAGTCACGGCCCGGTCAATCTGATAACCGTCCAGCTGAGGGCATATATGAATATGTTTCGCTGCGGCATAGCGATAGCCGGAGTGCTTGCTCTGGCAGCGATAACGGGCCGGCTGGTAAAAAGCCGTTCGCTGCGGCGGGCTCTCAATGTGGTGTGGGTGGCAGCGGCAGTAGTTGTCGTGGTGAAATATGCCTTCCGGTCGGGAAGCTCGACCTTCACCTATTTTCTCGGGGCTCTTTTCATTATCGGCTGTGTCGGGGCAATCTGGCGTTCAACACCGCGCATCAGGTCGACGGCAGTCGCCGGTCTGGCCGTGATCCTGATCTTCCCGCTCGGGAGCGACGGCGCTATTATCAACAACGGTACGCAGGCGATGTGGCTCGCCTCGGTGCCGGCGTTGCTTTTTTACATCCGATTTTTTCAGAAATTCGCGGGAGCCACACTCCCGGCGTCGCGCAATCTCGTGACAGCCATTGCTCTTCTGATCGGAGCTGCGGCATTTGGCCGAGCTGCTTCCGAAGGGGTTTATTTCGACAGCACGCCTATGTGGGAATGCCGCGGTGCTGTTGGCGTCGACGGGGGCCGTGGCGTCTACACCTCGCCTCAGAGGGCTCGTGCTCTCGATGAGATGGTGGCTGAGGTCGACTCGGTGGCCCGGGAAGGAGAGCCTGTGTTCATCTCCGGAATGGCGCCGATGCTCCATTACCTCACCGGCACGCTTCCCGCCATCGGCAACCAGAGCCCCGAACTCCTCTCGGCCGAACAATTGCGTCTGCAGCTGAGCCGGAAGCTGCGCAAAGCTCCCGTGCTCGTTATGAGGCTGGCGGCTCCGGCAGGCGATTTCAGCCAACCCGGAGATGACCAGATGCATGGTCGAGGCGAATTTTCCAATTATTTCCACAATGAAAAGAAGACCGATGCCGTCCTGTCGACGCTCGCCGAACTCGGTTATGTGCCTGTCGACACAATGCGATATATGATAGTCTATCGGCCGGAATCGGGAGAAAGGAGCCTGCCATGCTATTGAAACTCGACAAATTGCTGAAGCGTCCGCGGAAGGATGTGGTGGTGGCGGGCTGGTTTCTGCTCGTTTCGCTGCTCCTTGTCGGGGCGATATGGTGGACCTATCGGGAATATATCACCACGCCCCCCTATGTTGACCCCGAACGCTTCCCCGTGAAAGGGATCGACGTGTCGGCCCACAACGGGATGATGAACCTCGACGCCGCGGCTGACGACGGTATAGAATTCATCTTCATAAAAGCCTCCGAAGGAGAGAACTTCCGCGATGAAAACTTTGTGCTCAACTATCAGAAGGCACGTCATGCCGGAATGAAAGTCGGAGCCTATCATTTCTTCCGCTTCGATGTCGACGGGGTGAAGCAGGCCGTCAATCTCATGCGGTCGGTAGGGGCGCGCCCGCTCGAACTTGGCATGGTGATCGACGTCGAGGCCGAAGGGAATCCCGAAGGTTACACTCCCGAAGAGGTGGCCGAGAATCTCCAGAAGATGGTCGACTATCTCAACTTGAAGGGGAGACGCGTGATGTTCTATTCCAACAGAGCCGGCTATGAGAAGTATCTCTTCCGCAATTTCAGAGGTTTCCCTCTCTGGATATGCAGTTTCACCGACGACAATTCCGCTAACAACGACTGGACCTTCTGGCAATATTATCACCACGGGAAAGTAGCCGGTATACGGGGCGAGGTAGACCTCAACGTGTTTCACGGCTCGAGGGCTGAATGGGAGCGCGTGCTTGCCGAGAAACCGACGAGGTAAGCACCGTCAGAAACTGGGAGATGATATGCCGGGGCGCCATCCTTATCCGTTACACTAAAAAGGGAAAAACTCCGTTATCTTATCGAATAACGTTATTTTACGGAATAGATATCCGCATACGCGGCACGCACCGGCCTCCGCGCCGGCGTGGCGCAGAAACATAATCGTCAATGACATCATTCATAACAAGGTTAAGATATTTGTTTACAGGTTTGTTGGGAGTGTCGGCCATCACGGCCTCGGCTCTTCCGACGGATCATTACCCTGAGGAATCGGTATTGTCGACGGGGCGCTGGATGAGCGTGTCGGTGACAAAGTCGGGCATGCATCTGATCACCGACGCCGATCTCCGCGCCATGGGCTTTTCCGACCCCTCGAAGGTCCATGTCTACGGCATGGGGGGCCGCATGCTTCCGGAAGGGCTCACCGAACGCATCCCCAACGACCTTCCGCTCCTGCCGTCGGTGCGCACAGCGAAAGGGATCGTGTTTTTTGCCGCCGACCATTTCACCTGGTCGGCATCGAGCGGATCGAGCGTGCCCTATCAGCATGTGATCAACCCCTATTGCGAGAAGAGCCTCTATTTTGTGAGCGACCGCGAAATCGCTGCTGAAGATATGCCCCAGGCTCTCACCACCGGGACTACTGTCAGGACCGCAACCACCTTCACGGAGCGCATCGTGCATGAACGCGAACTGCAGCACCCCGGCGAAAGCGGACGCAATCTGCTCGGCGAGGATTTCCGCTCCACTAAATCGCAGAAATTCTCATTCGATCTCCCCGACAATGTCGACGGGAATGCATTTTTTGTGACAAGTTTCGGCGCCAAGACCACCAACGGCCAGTCGTCGCTGATATTCACGGCCAACGGCACCAGGCTCCCCTCGACGGCGAGCGACCGCATCTCCTCGGTGTCGAACGCCGACAGTTACTGCGTGATGGGCCTCACCTCCAAGAGTGTGGAGGATGCCGGCGACCATCTTGATCTTACAATCGACTATTCTTATTCCGGAGCGCTTTTCACGGCGCGCCTCGACTATATCGAAGTCTTTTACGAGCGCTCGCTCGCCCTGCGCAACGGCCAGCTCTATTTCTACGGCAATTTCGACAGTCCGACTTCAATGGTTGTCTCAGGCTGTTCCGCTTCGACACAAATCTGGGACGTGACCGACCACACGGCGCCGACGCTCGTGAGCCATCAGCTTTCGGGCGACAAAGCCACATTCAACAATCCGGGCGACGGATATCGCGAATATGTGGCCTTCAATCCCGACCAGATCACCGGCACAGCCACTCGCGGCAGCCTGCTCGCCAACCAGAACATCCACGGCATGGAGGAGCCCGACATGCTCATCATCACCGAGACAGATTATATGGAGGGCTCCAAGCGGATAGCGAAGCTTCACGAAGAGGTCGACGGATTCAAGGTGGCGATCCTCACTCCGCAGCAGATCTACAACGAATTCTCGGGCGGTACGGCCGACGTGTCGGCTTTTCGCCAGCTGCTGAAGATGTGGCGCGACCGCGAGTCGGAGCGCCAGATATCCTACTGTCTGATCATGGGCAAGCCGACATTCGATCCCAAGGGGGTGTCGCTGGAGGTCAAGAACCTGAGCTATACTCCGGTGCCGATCTGGCAGTCGCCCACAGGCCTGTCGGAGACCTCCTCATATTCCAACGACGACTTCATCGGCATGCTCGACGACGTAGATCCCGTCCGCATGAACCTCGCCTCGGCGAAGTGCACGATTCCCATAGGCCGCATCCCGGTCACATCGGCGTCGGAGGCGCTCGACGTGGCCACCAAGATCGAGAATTATGTGAAGAATCCCGAATATGGCGAATGGCGTAACAAAGTGATGCTTATCGCCGACGATAACGACAACGCCGTGCATTTCACGCAGTCGGAGAAGGTCTACAACAATCTTCTCAACGCCGGCAACGGTTCGAATTTCCTTTATGACCGCCTCTATCTCGACAGCTACAAGCTCGAGCAGACGAGTGTGGGTCCGGCTTATCCGAAGGCCACCGAACGCATGCTCCAGAACTACAACGACGGAGTGATCTTCACCAACTATATCGGTCATGCCTCTCCGACAGGCTGGGGCCATGAGCATCTCTGGCAGTGGAATGACATTGTCAACATGTCAAACCGCAACCTGACGTTCATGTATGCCGCCACCTGCGGTTTCTCCTTCTGGGACGCGCCTGAAGAGAGCGGCGCCGAGCATCTTATTCTCAATCCTGAAGGAGGAGTGATCGGCATGATGGCGGCCACGCGAACCGTCTACATCTCGCAGAACGGAACGCTCAACGACCGCACCACCCGCCATTACTTCGAGCGCGACGCCGAAGGTAAAGCCAAACGCCTCGGCAACGTTTATATCGAAGGAAAGAACGACACCGGCAACGACACCAACAAGCTTCGTTACGCATTTATCGGCGATCCCGCCCTCAGAGTCCTTTCGCCCGATTACAGCGCTGAAATAACTACGATCGACGGCGTATCGGTGCTCCCCGGAGCGGTGGTATATCCCGAGGTGAAGGCGCTCGGCACTCCCAAAGTGGAAGGCCGGATTCTCAACCCCGACGGTTCGCTTGCCTCCGACTTCAACGGCACGGCCAATCTCCTTCTCTACGACGCCGAGCGAGTGATCACCACCTACGGCAACGGCGACAACGGCAAGTCGGTGACCTACAACGACCGCAAGACGCGGCTCACATCGCTCAACGTCAAGGTGGTCGACGGTCTTTTCTCCGGCACTCTCACCCTGCCGCCCGAAATAGAGAACAACTATTCGCCGGCGCGTATCACGGTCTATGCATGGGATGGTAAGGGGCGCGAGGCCAACGGAGCCTGCGACCGTCTTTATGTCTATGGCTTCAACGAAGATGCGGCCGCCGACGAGGAGGGTCCGGTTGTGGATTATATCTATCTCAACAACCCGAATTTCGAGAACGGCGGCCTTGTCAACTCCTCGCCGGTGTTTTTCGCCAAAGTGCAGGATCCGTCGGGCATCAATCTTTCCGACACAGGCATCGGCCACAAGATGTCGGTGATCGTCGATGGCAAGCAGATTTTTGACAATGTGAGCGCTTACTACACGTCTGATCCGGAGACCGAGGGGGGAGGCACCATAAGCTACCCGATGACCGGACTGACGGCCGGGAAGCATACGCTGGTGTTCACCGTGTGGGACAACGCCAACAACGTTACCAAGCAGAGCCTCGACTTCAATGTCGGTGCGGCAGTCGACCCGGTGATCTACGATCTTTCGACCGACGTCAATCCCGCCTCGACGAGCGTGGTGTTCCGCCTCGAAATCGATCGGCCGAACACCAAGATGAACTGCAACATAGCGGTCTATGACCTCAACGGCCGCAAGATCTGGGAAAACGACCAGGCTGCCAAGAGCGACATAAACAGCACCATGACTGCCCGCTGGGATCTTTGCGACAAGTCGGGTGCGAGAGTGCCGAGAGGAATATATCTCTACCGCGCCACAGTCGAGAGCCCCGAGGGAACTTACACGTCAAAGACCAAGAAACTCGCAGTGACCGGACAATGAGCCGGACGGAAGAATAATATGAGTTCAGAAAACCAGATAATATTGCCCGAACCGACGCTGCGCCGGTTGCCGTGGTATCTTGCATACGTAGAGATTCTTCAGCGCCAGAAGGTTGAGCACGTTTCATCGACCCGCATATCGCGATCGCTGAGCGTCGACGCTTCCCAGATAGCTAAAGACCTGTCGTTTCTCAACGTGAAAGGGCGCACGCGCATCGGCTATGAGGTCGACGCGCTCGTGGAGGCTCTCCGCGATTTCCTCGGATTCTCATGCCAGCACCGCGCCTACGTGTTTGGCTGCGGCTCGCTCGGAATGGCGCTCATCCACGACTCCGGCCTCTCGAAATATGGCCTTGAGATTGTGGCCGGATTCGATGTCAGTCCCGCAGTGGTCGGGGCGAAAGATAGCCGCGTGCCGATTCATCACATCGACAATCTGAGCGAGGTGATGGAGCAGGATCCGGCGAGCATCGCCATCCTCACTGTTCCCGCCGAGGCCGCCCAGGAGTCGGCCGACATAGCAATCGGAGCCGGAATAAAGGCAATCTGGAACTTTACCCCCTACAGGGTGAAGGTGGCCGAAGGAATAGTTATGGCCAACACCTCGATCTATGCGCACTTAGCGTTGATTTTCAACCGTCTGAACTCGCTATGAAAATATTTGCGGCCTTTGGCAATTATGATACGGGAAGCAGGGAGGAATCTCCTTTCGCACTCGCGGAGTCTCCCTTATGGTATGAAATTCCCGACTCGGCGATTTCGCGGAGCGGCAATCCCTTTTTCGTTCCATCCGAAACCGACAGCTATGTCGCTTTTCCATCGGCGGCCTATCGCATCTGCAAGCTCGGCAAGAGCGTCGCTCCGCGGTTCGCGCCGAGATATTACGACGAGGCCGCGATTGGATTTTCGGTGGTTAACGTCACCCTGCTTGAGGCTTTGAGAAAGAGGGGGATGCCCTGGACCCGGGCGGTGGCTTACGACAGAAGTTGCCTGCTTGGCAATTTCATGCCCATATCTGCGTTTAGAAATTATGCGGCCTTCTCCGCAGAAAGCGGCGACAGCCGACTCGAATATCAACTTGACAAAATCACGACCGGGATTGATCAGATTGTAGCGCTCGTCAGCTGCGACAATACGATCAAGACCGGCGACATTATCCTTGGCGCCCTCTCTCCCTGCGGCATCCCGATGATCCGGGGCTCGCGACTCCGGGCAGGCGCCGATGACTTAACAATTTTTGACATAAACGTGAAATGAAAAGATTTCTCACCCTGCTCGCAACCGCCGTGTGCCTCAGCGCCTCTTCGGCCTTTGGAGCTCAGAACTCTTATTACAATTATGTTTTTGCTGAAAATTCACTTCTTTCCACAGGGAAATGGGTGAAAATCACCGTCGGCGAATCGGGAATATATGAAATCGACGATGCCACGCTCTCTGCAATGGGTTTCTCGAATCCGGAGGCTGTCAGCGTGGTCGGGTCAGGTGGTCTGATGATGAACCGCGACTTCACCACCAACCGCTTCGAACGCCTTTATGAGGATAATCCTCCGCAGGTGCCGGTGATCCACAGCAACGGCAAGCTCTTTTTCTATGCTCAGGGTCCCGAACAGCTGGAATATGATGTAGACAAAGTAAGATTTGTCAGGAGCGACCTGAACATATATACCGATAAAGGTTATTATTTCCTGACTGATGCCCTTTCTCCCCTTACAATGTCGAAGAGCACCGTGACGGCATCGGAAACCGCCGCTCAGCGCACCGACCTCACGAGCTATGCATATCATGAGAAGGACCTTTGCCAGAACAATACTTCCACAGGGCAGACTTTCTGGGGAGAAGACCTGCTGGCCGCTTCCCGCTATGAATGGCCGCTCGAACTTAAATTTATCGACACTTCGGGCTATGCCAAGCTGGAGGTCGGCGCATATCTGGCAGCCGGAGGCAGCGACAGCAATATCCGGTTTGGCAACGGAAGCGCTAATTACGACTATATCTACCGCAACAACAACGCGCCGGGCTTCAGCTCGTCGACGAGCTATGCTTTCGGCCAGATTCCTGCCGAAGGAAAGGTGAAGGTGGTGATCGAACCGGTCAATCTCAAGGCGCGCGATTTCGCAGCCGTGGATTATTGGATTCTCAACTATTTCAGAAAATTCAACGCCGAAATGACTCCCGACTTCGTCCAGGAGACGGTGGCTATATGGAAAAGCAATTCCGTGACGGCGGGGGCCGACGGCTATATCGCCGTGCCGGAGGGCGCGAAAGTGCTTGAGATCACCGACAGCAGTGCGCCGGTAGAGCTCAATGTGGAGGATGGTAAGGCATATTTCGCCAACGGCCATCAAACCCATACGTTTATTACTTTCGACCCGGCAAAGCCTCAGAAGCAGATCGGAGCGGATTATAAAGTCGTTGAAAACAGCAATCTTCATGCCCTCAAAGGGCAAGGTATTGACTTTGCCATAGTCACCGTGCCGGAATATCTGAAGCAGGCCGAGCAGATCGCCGAGCTTCACCGCAAGAACGACGGTCTGAACGTGGTGGTCGTGACAGCCTCGCAGCTTTACGACGAGTTCTCCCACGGCAAGCCCGACCCGATGGCTTACCGCGCCTTTGCCAAAATGCTTTATCAGAAGCAGGACCGCCCCTTGCAGAACATGCTTCTCTTCGGCCCGATATATGGCGACGTGCGCAATGTGCTCGGCACTGAGCGGCCCGACTTCATGATCGCCTATCAACAGCCGGGCGTGATCCTTACCGAAGCCGCCTCTCCTGACCTCGACTATTACGGAACGTGCACAGACTATATTGCCAACAATTTCGCCCTTTCCAATAAAAATGTCGAAATCGGCATAGGTAATATCGGCGTCAGGTCGCAGCGTGAGGCCGATCTGGCCGTCAGCAAGATCCGCGACTATATGGATGAAAATTCCTTTGAATGGCTTGCCAACGAGACACTGTCGATAGGGTGCCCGGGCGACGGACGTCTGCACGACGATATGGCAGACCAGGCAAGAAAGCTTTTGGAGCAGGCTCAGGCGCGCACCGCAGGTTGCCGCCCGATGCACTATACCCTCATCAACGACGAATATGATGATATAGCTGAGGCTTCGAAGACCTATTTCGACGAGCTCGACCTTGGCAAGATATTCAATGTATATTATGGTCACTCCGGTCCGGCGGCCTACGGCGGATCACAGGATTTTGCCACGCCGACAATGCTGCGCAACATGACCAACCGCAATCTCGGCTTCCTTTTCCTGGCGGGTTGCGACCTTTCCTATCCCGACCGTGGCTGGCGCGGCATCGGCGAGACCGGCGTGATCGACTCTCCGCGCGCTTTTATCGGCACGATTATGGCAGCGCGCACAGTGCAGTCGAACTGGAACCTCGATTTCAGCAAGAGCTTCATGCGCTTCCTCTATTATCAGAACGGCAGCTCCGTGTCGCCCAAACCCAGAACCGAACCGACAACTGTCGGCCAGGTTTTCTGCCGCGCCAAGAGCAACGTCAACAATCCTTCGGAACTCAATTATCTCCTTATCGGCGACCCGGCGCTCCGTGTGCCCGTGGCCACGAGAAAAATTGAGGTGACTCTTGGCGAGGCAAAGAAATGCAAGCCCGGCGACCTGCTTACGCTCAACTGCAAGGTGCTCGCGGCCGATAAAAGTCTCGACGCCTCCTACAATGGCAAGGCTGTCGTCAAGATGGCGCTTCCCCTCGATTCGATTGATATCAAATATAGCGACGGCTCACCCTTCTATATCGACTTCCGCAGCGTTCATGCCACATCGGTAGAGGCCGATGTGAAAAACGGTGAATTCAAGGTGCAGATTCCTGTTCCGGCAGATTTCGAGAAGTATATGGATTCTACCGAACCGGCTGAGGGTGGCAAGATGGTCCGTCTCTATGTGAGCGCCTTCAGCCGCGAGAAATTCCTCTCGTCGGCGGGTTATGCCGAACTTCCTTTGGCAGCCGCAGACTCTGAAGCCGATCCTGCTGCGGAACGCGACGAGATTCTGCCCGGCCTCGAGTTTGCATACGACAACGACAGGGGCATCGTAAGCCTGACGGCCACCGACAATGTCGGCCTTGTGCCCGGCGTAGGCAAAAACAAGGGCGTATACCTCGAAATCGACGGCAAACCGGTGAAACTCGACGGTCTTGACGATCATGGTAGCGCGGTGTCGGTCTACAATGCGAGCATCCCGGCAATCAATCTTGCCAACGGAAGCCACAAGGTGAAGGGATATGCCCGCGATCTCGCCGGGAATGTCTCGGAAGAGGTGGAATTCACGTTCACCAAGAGCGATATCGCCAAGCTTGTTCTCAGCGCCGACTCTCATCTCGCCATCGAGGGAATCAGCCTGAAGCTTGCCGGGAAGGCTCCCGAGGGGCTGACGGTGGTTGTTATCGGTGCCGACGGGGAACGCGTGAAGAGTGTGCCGGCAGATTCCGACATCTATATCGCCACCGACGATCTGGAGGTCGGGACATATCGCGCCGCTGTGGTCCATGAATCGGAACTCGGATCGAAATATTACAGCAACTGGGTGGAATTCAGTGTTATCGACTGACGTCCCTCCCGACGAAGAAAAGAAATAGAGGCTCAATAAAATGAAGCTAATGAATAAGAAACAAATGATTTCTTGCTGCCTGCTTGCCGGCGTGGCATCCGCCGCATTCGCCGACAACGACATCAAGGACAATGAGTTCAACCCTGTCAACACCGGCGTGACGACGCTGAGCATCGCGCCCGACGCGCGAGGCAGCTCGCTTGGTAACCTCGGCGCCGCCACCGACCCCGACATGAACTCGCAATATTGGAATCCGTCGAAATATGCCTTCGCATATTCTACAGGAGGCCTTTCTTTAAGCTATACCCCCTGGTTGCGCAAAATCGTCAACGATATCTTCCTGGCCAATCTATCCGGCTACTGGAAGCTCGGAAGCGGCGACAACCAGGCCATTTCGGCGTCGTTCCGCTATTTCTCGCTCGGCGAGGTGAACACGAGCGGCTATGACGATGTCGGCTCCAATGTGCAGACCATCAATCCCTACGAGTTCGCCTTCGACGTCGGTTATTCCCGCAAGCTGTCGGAGAAGTTCTCGATGGGCGTCGTGCTCCGCTATATCCTTTCCGACCTGTCGTTTACCGACACAAGCACCGGCGAGCAGAACAAGGCGGCCAACGCTTTCTCGGTCGACCTCGCCGGATACTTCACGACCTTCCCGATGATCGGGCGCAACGAGTGCCAGTTCTCCTGGGGCTTCAATATCTCCAATGTCGGTACGAAAGTCAGCTACGACGGAACCAACAACTTCTTCCTGCCGACGAATTTAAAGTTGGGAGCCAATTTCATGTTCCCTCTGGCCGATTATCACACTTTGGCGTTCGGACTTGACCTCAACAAGCTTCTCGTGCCGACCAAACCGCGTCAGAAAGATTATGACATGGAGACGGCTGAAGGACAGGCTGAATATGACGAGGCGTTCGACAAATGGAACGAAATGTCGCCGATCACCGGTATCTTCAAGAGCTTCAGCGACGCCCCCGGCGGTTTCAAGGAGGAGCTTCAGGAGATTGCATGGTCGTTTGGCGCCGAATACAACTACAACCAGCAGTTTATGGTCCGCGCCGGCTACAACTACGAGCACCCCAACAAGGGCGGCCGAAGTTATTTCGCTTTCGGAGCCGGTTTTTCGCTGAATGTGGTTCAGCTCGACGCCTCCTATATGCTGGCCACGGCTCAGAGCTCGCCGCTCGACCAGACGCTGCGTTTCACGCTGACGTTCGATATGGATGGCCTGCGCGACCTCCTCGGCAAGCGCCGCAAGTGATTTCGACAACAATCTCAGACCGAAACGGGAATCAGCTGTATGAGATGCATGTTCAGAGTGGGCCAGGGGTATGATGTCCATCGGCTTGTGGAAGGGCGCGAACTCGTGCTCGGAGGCGTGAATATCGGGCATACGCTCGGACTTTTGGGCCATAGCGACGCCGACGTGGCCATCCATGCCCTCTGCGACGCTTTGCTCGGGGCGGCGGCCATGCGCGACATCGGGTATCATTTCCCCGACACGGCCGGCGAATTCGAAAACATCGACAGCCGCATCCTTCTGCGCAAAGTCTGCGCGATGCTGCGCGGCGCCGGCTGGGAAATCTCCAATGTTGATCTGACCATCTGCGCCCAGCGGCCGAAACTCTCTCCCCATATTCCCGAGATGATAAGCCGCCTTGCAGAAACGATGGGAGTGGCTGAGGATCAGGTTTCCGTGAAGGCCACCACCACCGAGCGCCTCGGTTTCGAAGGACGCGAGGAGGGTATATCGGCAATGGCTGTGGCGCTGATTTATAAGAACGGCGCGGAAGAAAGCTGAAGATGCTGATTTACCATATAATAGCGCTTTTGGCTCTGGCCTTCTCGGCTGTAGTGGGATTCCGGCGCGGAGTGGCCCGTCGGGTGCCGGTGATAATCGGACTGGCTCTCGGCCTGGTATGCGCCAGAATTTTCATGCTTCCTTTTTCCGAAATGTTGCGCGAGGTCTACCCGGGCCGCTGCGGCAGCGTTTCGGAGAATTATTTTTATACCACCCTTGCTGCGGGATTCGTGTTCGCGGCGGTATATCTTGTCTTTACGGCCGTCACCTACTTTATCGGCAAGGTGCTCGGACGGCTCCCTCACAGCATCCTCGACAACATCTTCGGAGCCGTGCTCGGCATTTTCCGGATGCTTATCTTTCTGTCGTTTGCCTATAATCTTATCCTTGCCATTCATCCCGACAGCATGTTGCGCTGCGTGAAGTCGGACGACGGCAACATAGTGGAGGGTGTTCTGCTTGTCGCTCCGGCGCTTACCGGCTCGGAATCGGCCGAGGAATTCGCCCACGAAGTCCAGCTGCAGGAAGCCCGTAAGATATCGGCCAACCAGTCCGCGCGAGACGTGCGAGAAGACGCGCGAGACGGAATAAAGTGTTGAAGATTCAGTGAAATTTTGTTAACTTTGCAGGTTGAAACGCCTCTTCGGGTGTTTCAACTGAAGAATCATACCAAGAAATAACAGCATCCACAGCATATTATGTTAAAAGTCAGCGATCTGCATGCCGAAATCAACGGCCGTGAAATATTGCGCGGCATCAATCTCGAAGTGAATCCGGGCGAGGTTCACGCCATAATGGGTCCGAACGGATCGGGCAAGTCCACTCTGTCGATGGTTCTCGCGGGAAATCCGGCCTATACCGTAACGGGCGGGAAGGTGGAATTCTGCGGCAAAGACCTTCTTTCGCTTCCTCCGGAAATAAGGAGCCACGAGGGACTTTTCCTCGGATTCCAGTATCCGGTTGAAATTCCGGGAGTCTCGATGGTCAACTTCATGCGCGCCGCCATCAACGCCAAGAGGGAATATTTCCATCAGCCGCCGCTGACGGCCACCGAGTTCCTGAAGATGATGCGCGAGAAGAGGGCTGTGGTCGAACTCGACAACAAGCTCGCATCGCGTTCGGTCAACGAAGGATTCTCCGGCGGCGAGAAGAAACGCAACGAGATTTTCCAGATGGCTGTGCTCGAGCCGAAGCTGTCTATTCTCGACGAGACCGATTCCGGACTCGACATCGACGCCCTGCGCATTGTGGCCGGTGGCGTCAACAAGCTGAAAACTGAGAAAAACGCCACCATAGTCATCACCCACTATCAGCGCCTGCTCGACTATATCAAGCCTGATTTCGTGCATATCCTCTACAAAGGACGCATTGTCCGCACGGGAGGCCCCGATCTGGCCCTCGAACTCGAGGAGCGCGGCTACGACTGGATCAAAGAGGAGGTTGACGCCGCCGACCGCGCGGCTCTGGAAGCTAACGGCAAATGATTATGGAGGAGCTGAAACAATATCTTGACCTTTACCGCAACCACCGCGACCTGATATGCGGCGGCAGCGCGGCTCCGCTCAACGCTCTGCGCGAACGGGCCCTCGAGGTGCTGGAGCGTAAAGGCCTTCCCAAAAAGGGAAGCGAGGATTTCGAGAACATCGATTTCGCCAAAATCATTTCGCCTGATTTCGGGCTGAATCTCGACCGCCTGAACATCGACGTGAATCCCGCCGTCACGTTCCGCTGCGATGTGCCGGTGCTTTCGTCGGAACCATTTCTGAACGTCAACGACACGTTTGCCGTAGCTGAGACGGGCCGCCGCCTCGATCTTCCCGATGGCGTGGAAGTCGGGAGCCTTCGCAAATGGGCTCTCGAAAATCCGGAGGAAGTGTCCCGCTATTACGGCCGCCTGGCCGATATCGAGAATCCTCTGGTGGCGCTCGACACCCTTTTTGCACAAGACGGCATGTATCTGCGCGTGAACCGTGGAGTGCGCATCAAGCAGCCTCTGCAGCTGGTCAACATCCTCTCCAACGGAATGCCGCTGATGGCAGTGCGCCGTCTGCTTGTGATTGTGGGAGAGGATGCCGAAGTGCAGCTTATTGCTTGCGACCACACGCAGATCGACGATATTCAGTTCCTGTCGCTTCAGACCATCGAGATGTTTGCCGGCCGCAACTCGCGTCTCGGCTATTACGACCTCGAGGAGTCGACGGCGAAGACCTCGCGGCTCTCGACCCTCTGGCTCCGTCAGGAGGAGGGGAGCGACGTCACGATTAACTCGATGACGCTCTATAACGGCACGACCCGCAACGAATTCTACTGCCGCTTTGCCGGCGAGCATGCCTCGCTACGTCTCTCGGGCATGGGCATCGAGGATGAAGACCGCACCCTCTCGACTTATTCGAGGATAAGCCATGACTCGCCGCGCTGCCACAGCAACGAGCTTTTCAAATATACGGTCGACGACCGTTCCACGGCCGCTTTCTCGGGCAAGATCTACGTGGCCGAGGGATCGGTGCAGACGGAGGCTTATCAGGCCAACCGCAATCTCGTGAGTGGAAACGAGGCTCGGATCTATACCAAGCCTGTGCTCGAGATCTACAACGACGACGTGAAGTGCAGTCATGGGGCGGCCATCGGCCAACTCGACGAGATGCAGCTTTTCTATATGCGCACCCGCGGACTCTCGGAAGAAACTGCCCGGCTGATGCTTCGCCAGGCCTTTATGGCCGACGTGATCGACGCCATCGCCGTGCCCGCGCTGCGCGACAGGCTTCACATCCTTGTGGAACGCCGCTATGCCGGAGCCTCCTCGGCCTGCGCCTCATGCCGCAACTGCGACAACCTAAAATAAGCCCCAATGCTGACACATGATGAAATAGAGGAAATCCGCTGCGAATTTCCGATTCTTAAGCGGAAAGTCCACGAGAAATATCCGCTCGTTTATCTCGACAATGCAGCCACGTCAGAAACTCCCCGCGAGGTTGTGGAGGCTGTGGTCGGGATGTATGAGAAGCGGAAGGCGAACGTGCATCGCGGCGTCCACGCGCTCTCTCAGGAGGCCACCGACATGCAGGAGCGCACCAGGAGCCGCGTGGCGGAATATGTCAACGCCCCGTCGCCCGAGGAGATTATCTTCACCCGGGGCACGACCGAAGCTATCAATCTCGTGGCCTCTTCATTCGGCGAATTGCTCAGCGAGGGGGACGAGGTGATCCTGACCGTGATGGAGCATCATGCCAACATCGTGCCCTGGCAACTGCTTCAGAACCGCAAGGGGATCGTGATCCGCGTGGTGGATATCGACGACCGCGGTGTGCTCGACATCGATCAATACCGCTCGCTTTTCAACGACCGTACTCGGCTGGCCGCTTTCTGCCATGTGAGCAACGTGCTGGGCACGATCAATCCGGTTCGCGAAATGGTTGAAATCGCCCGCAGCCATGGGGTGCCGACGCTCATCGACGGTGCGCAGGGTGCTCCTCATCTGAAAGTCGACGTGCAGGATCTCGGTTGCGATTTCTATGCCTTTTCGTCGCATAAGATGTATGGTCCGGCCGGAGTGGGAGTGCTTTTCGGCCGCCGCGAACTGCTGGAAAAGATGCCTCCCTATCAGGGTGGCGGCGAGATGATCAAGCATGTCTCGTTTTCGGGAACGACTTTCGCCGATCTTCCTTTCAAGTTTGAGGCCGGTACCCCCGATTTTGTCGACATAGCGGCTTTCGACAAGGCCTTCGATTTTATTTCGCGAATCGGAATTGAGAATATCGCGTCCCATGAGGAGGAGCTGATGCGTTACACCACCGAGCAGCTTCTCGAGATTCCCGGCATGAAGATCTATGGCGAGGCTCCCCGTAAGTCGGGAGTAATAAGTTTCAATGTCGGCGACATCCACAACTACGACCTCGGATTGCTACTCGACCGTCTCGGCATAGCCACGCGCACAGGCCATCACTGCGCCCAGCCGCTCATGGTACGTCTCGGAGTGCCGGGTACGGTTCGCGCCTCCTTCGCCGTCTACAACACCATGGAGGAATGCGACGCCTTCCTCGCCGCCCTCCGCCGCGTCCTAGCCATGTTCTGAAACGTAGCCTGTAAGTCATAAAAAGCATCTGCCTGCGGAGGTTTGCTCCGGTGGCAGATGCTTTTTTTGCGTTTTGTTGGGGAGGGTTACTTGCGGTTGGATTCCTTTTTTCCTTTGGTTTTATCTTCGTCGGCGAAGCGGTTGGGGAATTCAAAGTGCTTGCGCGGATGGGTCATGGCCCAGACCACAAGGAAGATTCCCAGCGCGATGAAGGGAAGGCTCAGCGCCTGGCCCATGTTCATGCCGCAACGGGCAATCATGTCGATTTCCCAGGGTTCCTGCACGTTTTTCACATATTCGATGAGGAAACGGGGCAGGAAAATGCCGATGAAGAAGACTCCCGTGATCAGCCAGGGACGTTCCTGAAGGTTTTTCTTCCAATACATCCACATCAGCAGCACGAAGAGGATCAGATAGCAGCCTGCCTCGTAGATCTGCGTCGGGTGGGAGGGAAGCGTGTCGCCGTTGCGGAGGAAAACGAATCCCCAGGGAAGGTCGGTGACCGAGCCGTAGATCTCGCTGTTCATCAGGTTGCCGAGGCGGATAAGGCAGCCCACGAGGGCGATCGCCACCACAATTTTGTCGAACACCCAGGAAGCCGGTTTCTTAGTGACGCACCGGGAGAAAATGAAGAGGGCGATGATGATGGCGATGGTGCCGCCATGGCTCGCCAGTCCGCCTTCCCATATCTTCAGGATGTCGGCGGGATGCTGCGAATAGTAGTCCCAGTCGTAGAAGAAGACATGTCCGAGGCGGGCGCCAACGATCGTGGCCACCACCACATAACAGAGGAGAACGCCGAGCCATTGCTCGGGCGCTCCCTCATGTTTGAACATCTTCGAAACGATCGAATATCCCACGATAAAGCCGATGGCGAAAGCCAGGCCATACCATCTCACCTGGAGCGGGCCAAGGGAGAAGAATATCGGATCGGCGTTCCAATAAATGAAATCGAGCATTATTTGGAAACGATTGCTGCGGTGTCTTCGGCGATCATGAGCTCCTCGTCGGTGGGGATCACGACAACCTTCACTTTGGAATCCTTGCCCGAGATAACGACTTCCTCGCCGCGGGTCTTGTTGGCCTCGGCGTCGAAAGTCACGCCGAGATAGCCGAGGTGACGGCAGAGATATTCGCGGGTCCCGGTCTGGTTTTCGCCGACACCGCCCGTGAATACGATCACGTCGACGCCGTCGAGCACGGCTGCGTAGGCGCCGATATATTTCAGGATGCGGTATTCATACATGTCCATGGCGAGGCGGGCGCGTTCGTTCCCCTCCTTGATGCCGTTTTCGATGTCGCGCATGTCGTTGCTGATGCCGGAGATTCCGAGCACGCCGCTCTGCTTGTTGATCACCTTGGCGAGGCCGTCGGCGTCAAGGCCTGTGCGCTGCATCAGATAGACGAGCGCTCCCGGGTCGACGTCGCCAACGCGCGTGCCCATCATCAGACCCTCGGTAGGGGTAAGACCCATCGAAGTGTCGATGCTCTTGCCGTCTTTGATGGCGGTGATCGAGCCGCCGTTGCCGATGTGGCAGGTTATCATGCGGAGATTGTCGAGGGGGAGGCCGAGGAATTCGGCGGCGCGGCGCGACACGTAGCGATGGCTTGTGCCGTGGAAGCCGTAGCGGCGGATGCCGTATTTCTCATAATCCTCGTAGGGGAGGGCATACATATATGCCTTCGCCGGCATGGTCTGATGGAAAGCCGTGTCGAACACAGCCACCTGGGGCACGCCGGGGAGCAGGTCGAGCACAGCCTCGATGCCGGTGATGTTGGCCGGATTGTGGAGAGGAGCCACGGGGTAGCATTCCTTCACCTTCTCGATCACTTCGGGAGTGATCAGTACCGACTTGTTGAAATATTCCATGCCATGCACCACGCGATGGCCCACAGCCTCGATTTCGTCAAGGCTCTTGATCACGCCCTTCTCCGGGTCGGTGAGCACCTTGAACACCTGACGGATAGCCTCCTTGTGGTCGGGCATGCTGACGGTGATCGTCTCCTTGGTGCCGTCGGGCTTCTTGAATTTGAGGAAAGAATCGGGAAGACCGATTTTTTCAACGCCGCCCTCGGCGAGCACATTTTTCGTCTCGCTGTCGATGAGCTTGTATTTTACGCTTGAAGATCCGTTGTTGAGAACTAAGATTTTCATTTTGTTGAGTCTCTTGAAAGTTAGAAGGTTGAATTAAAGATTTTTGTCGCCGATGGCCTGGTTGCATGTCACGATGATTGTGTTTACGATATCGTCGACCGTAGCACCGCGCGAGAGGTCGTTAACCGGAGCGGCGAGACCCTGGAGGATCGGGCCGACGGCGCCTGCGCCGGCGAGACGCTGCACGAGCTTATAGGCGATGTTGCCGACCTCGAGCGAGGGGAAGATGAGCGTGTTGGCATGGCCGGCCACGGAGCTGCCGGGAGCCTTCATGTTGCCGACAGCTGCCACGATCGAAGCGTCGGCCTGAAGCTCGCCGTCGATTTTGAGCTGAGGATCCATCTGGTGGGCGAGTTCGGTGGCGCGGATCACTTTGTCAACGCGCTCGTGGGAAGCCGAACCCTTGGTTGAGAAGCTTGTCATGGCCACAACGGGGTCGAGGCCGGCGATGTCTTTGGTGGTCTTGGCGGTTGCCACGGCGATCTGGGCGAGCTCCTCGGCTGTGGGATCAGGCACCACGGCGCAGTCGGCGAAGATAAGCATGTGGTCTTCACCGAAGGGAACGTTCTCGGGGAGAAGCATTATGAAGGCGCCGCTCACCACGGAGATGCCGGGCTTTGTCTTGAGCACCTGGAAGGCGGCGCGGAGCACGTGGCTCGTGGGGCTGAGGGCG
>SAMEA3663118__coassemble_143_pt1 | contig 35690 bp, 36 predicted proteins | sample SAMEA3663118__metabat2_high_PE_005 | metagenome-assembled genome bin SAMEA3663118 (sample SAMEA3663118) | pig gut metagenome | biome: pig gut; feature: pig-associated habitat; material: faeces | place: Denmark | collected 2012 | reverse complement strand
TGCTCCGCATGATATGCGCGGCGTGAGATACCAATAGACGTTTCCGGCCATGTAAAGCCCCCCCTTTGTAGGCATCGGGCTGCAGTTTGTATTTGGGCAGATAGCGCGTGCCGCCGAATGTGGCTGAGCAAAACACGCTCGGATTGATGTTATATTGCACTCCGACAAATCCCCCGAGACAATATGGAGAGTATAACTTGCCGGGATTGTCTCGGTCGGCCACAAGGTCGTATTTACCCATCAGCCAGTCGCCGCCAAGGCTCGCATATCCTGCTCCGCCGTTGACCACGCCATAGAGGGTGAGCGGCCTAACCGGACTCCAGATGGTCGACAGCTGCAGACCCCAACCCGGCACAACATGGTTCTTGCCCGAAAGAATATCGCGGACCGAAAGGCGTGATGGTTGAGAATCACTGCGTGGTCAGTTATACCGAAGCTTTCGAGGCCGAATTCCATATCGGCCCCGGCGACGTGATGCTGCAGTATTCTGTCTGCTCGTTCGATATTTATGTGGAGGAGCTCTTCGGGAGCCTTCTCGACGGGGCGGCTGTGCGCGTTCCTCCGGCAAAGGTGAGGGAGGATTTCTGCAAGCATGGAATCGGGAGGATGATTGTAGACCGTCTGATCGAGGAGGCTCGAAAAAATGAATGTGATAAAATTTATCTTGAGACGACATCTCAGGGAAAATCGCTATATTTGTCGATGGGATTTTCCAAGATGACAGGAATGATGATTTATGGCAAAGATATTTGAAATAGAGAATATGCGCTGCGCACGCAGCTCGAACGGCAGCCGGACAAAAATCGCATACGTGCTCTATCCGATGGAATTTTTAGCCGACTGGATCGAGCAGGCGGCTTCTCGCCATGACGTGACGATAGTCGTGATCACAGGATTTGACTGGGACAACGACATGAGTCCATGGCCCGCACCCGGCGTACCGGCCGGAAGCCCCGACTTCGAGGGGAATGCAGCCGGATTCCTCAAAAAATTGCAAAAGGATATAATTCCGGTTGTAGAGGCTGACATGCAGTTAGCTTCATCGGCCGACCGCACGCTTGTCGGAGTTTCTATGTCGGGACTGTTCACCACCTGGCAATGGATGGTCTGCGACACGTTCGGAAACATCGCCTCCCTGTCCGGCTCGTTCTGGTATTCCGGCTTTGTAGACTGGATGAAAGCTCACGTGCCGTCGCAAAAAAACGGCAAGGCATTCTTCCTGCTCGGCGATAAGGAAAGCCAGTCGAGGGTTAAGGCATTTCAGTCGGTAGCCGTAGATACGCAGCAGATCATCGAACTTCTCAGGCAGCATGATCCTGACATAGAGTTTCTGAGCGTTCCGGGCAACCATTACGCCAATCCAATCCCGAGACTGGAGGCAGCCTTCTCAGCCATATTCGCGCCGCAGGAACCTGATAAGAAACTTTAAAATGCGAAATAAACGCGACTAAACGCGACTGAACGCGAATCATGCTCATGAAAACAAAAGTGTTTCAGACCCGACTCTTTCCGGAAGGAAATTTCACTGCCATCACTCTGTTCGGGCTTGTTTTCACGCGCGATAAAAGGAGGATATCGAAGCGAGTGATGCGTCACGAACTGATTCACTGCAAGCAGCAGCTCGAACTGCTTTACATCCCCTTCTTTCTGCTATATCTGCTGGAATTTTTAGTGAGATGGATTCAGACCGGCGACCGATATGAGGCCTACCGCAACATCTCATTTGAAAAGGAGGCCTACAGCAACGAGAATGACTGCGGCTATCTTGAAAAGCGCAAACCGATGTCGTGGCTAAGACATCTATAACCCGGCCCGTTCAACCGGAACTATCTTCTATCCGGAAACTCATTCATCATGTCAAAATTTAAGATATATACTTCCGGAAATAAGAAAAGGCCGGAAATTCCGGCCTTTCGTGACTCCTACAGGATTCAAACCTGTAACCTTCTGATCCGTAGTCAGATGCTCTATTCAATTGAGCTAAGGAGCCATTCTTAAGTTATGACTGTTTTACTGTGACTCCTACAGGATTCAAACCTGTAACCTTCTGATCCGTAGTCAGATGCTCTATTCAATTGAGCTAAGGAGCCCTGCAATCGTTCCCGATTTGCGATTGCAAAATTACTCTTTTTTTTTGATTCCGCCAAATAATTTATGCAATTTTTCTAAATTATTTTGGCCGGATTATTTCGACGAATTTCATCGCCATGTATAATATCCTATTTTCCAATAGTATATTCCACTTCAGCCGTGCCTTGCATTCCGATAATCGGGACAGCCAATTTTTCGATTCTCACTCTGGCAGCGATTATTCCGGGATATTTATTGTCGATAGCCTCGGCAATATTCTGCGCCGCCGACTCAAGAAGCAGCCACTCTTTGGCCATGACTTCCGAGACGAGATCGTAGACGTCGGCGTATGAAATGGATGTTGACAGGTCTTCCGTCACAAATTCTGATGCCCCGGTCTTGATCTCGACGTTGACATTAAACTGATTCCCGACGGAACGTTCCTGATCAAAAACGCCTATCGAGGCCGTGAACAGCAAATCTTTCAGACGGATCGTAAAGAATCTGCCCATATTAAAGCACTTCCAAAGGAATCTTGTCGATGCGGCGCTGATGGCGTCCTCCCTCGAATTTGGCGGCGAGATAAGCGTCGACAATCGCCTTGGCTTCGTCATGGGTTACAAACCGGGCGGGCAGAACGAGGATATTGGCGTTGTTATGCTGCTTGGCCAGAGTGGCAAGCTCGGGTTGCCAGCAGATAGCCGCGCGGATCTGCTGATGCTTGTTGAGCGTCATGGCAATCCCGTTGCCGCTTCCGCACATCGCGATGCCGAAATCGCATTCTCCCGACTCCACGGCGCGTGCGCACGGATGAGCATAATCCGGATAATCGCACGATTCGGAACTATACGTGCCGAAATCCACGATCTCATACCCTTTTTTTCTCATATACGCTTCGAGCACGCCTTTTAGTTCGTAACCGGCGTGATCGCTTGCAAATGCTACTTTTTCCATGATATCTTATATTTTGGGTTTCTGTTCCTGTTTCTTCGCTGTCAGCGCGCGTTCCTTCTCTTTGCGGTTCATAAACCATTTGCTCTTGAATGCGAAACGCACTAATAGATAGTTGAGCGGCACGCAGATGCCGAGCGCCGGAAGCAGAGCGAGCGTCGGACCGACTATCCCTTTGAAAATGGCCACGAAACCGGTCTGCATTCCCATGTTGATCAGATGGCTGAGAGTGAACGCCAATCCCTTCTTGGCATTCGGATCGCTCTTGAAGGTGAAAAAGCTCGACAGAAAGAAATTAGCCACGAAACTGATGCCGTAACTGATCAAGGTCGACACCACGGCCTTTACCCCTACAGCATGAAGAAACACCACATACATGCCATACTGAAGCACCGTGCAGAATCCCCCGACGAGCACGAAACGCATCATCTCGGCCCCTTTTGACCGACCCGATATACACTTTTTCAGATTCATAAAGTTTCGTTCTTTATCTCTTCCTCGGGTTCATCTCCATCTTTTTCAGCCGAGGCGTTTTCGCCCGGTGTTTCTTCTTCCAGACATTCCTTTTCCAAATCGCGGTTGATGCCGTAGATATAGTCGAGAATTTCTTGCCGCCCCTCCCCTTTTTCTGATGAGGTCACAAATATCGGAGGCAATTCCTCCCAGCTCTTGAGAAGCACCCTCTTGTAGGCTGCGACATTTTTTTCGGCAGCGGCTCTGCTGAGTTTGTCGGCTTTTGTAAAAACAATGGCGAAAGGCACTCCGTTCTCTCCGAGCCAATTGAGAAACTCAAGGTCAATCTTCTGCGGTTCGTGCCTGATATCGAGCAAGACGAAAAGCAATGTAAGCTGAGCGCGGTTGAGGATATACCCTCTGATCATCCTGGCCAGTTTGTCGCGCTGCTCTTTGCCGCGCGCCGCATAGCCATAGCCCGGGAGGTCGACAATATACCATTCGCCGCCATCAATTCGGAAATGATTGATAAGCAATGTCTTTCCGGGAGTCTGCGAGGTTTTAGCCATCTTCCGGCTCTTGCAGAGCATATTGATCAGCGAGGATTTCCCCACGTTCGATCGCCCGATAAAGGCATATTCAGGCACGTTGACCGCCGGACAATGCCCCACATCGGGCGAACTGATTTCATATTTTGCACTCTTGATGTCCATATAAATTTAAGGTTTGCGCTTCAGGCTAAGTCTTATTGTAAGTTTTCCGGGTTTGACAATCAGCCGAAGCAGGCGTCGTGAATGATTGAAAGCGCCGATTGCGTTTCATTTCCGTCAACTACGATTGCTATCGTGGTGTCGGAAGCGCCGTCTGACACTGCCTTCACCCCGATGTTTTCGCGCTGAAGGGAATTGATGAGCCGTGCGCCGAGTCCACTGAGCTTTTTCACACATTCCCCCACCACGGCCACAATTGAAAGACCCGTTGCCCCGGCAATCGAAAGAATCTCGCCGTTCTGAAGCTCCGGAGCGAATTCCGACCGGAGCGAAGAGAGAGCCTTTTCCATATCTGCCTCAGGCATGGCTACCGAGAAGGAACTTTCCTGATCGGGCTGCGAAACAAGAAAGACACTGATGCCGTTACGCGCCATCGTGTTGTAGGTGCGAGAGTTGATTTCCGCCACATTTCCGGTGAGCGAACCGGTGACGGTGACTATCGAAGTATTCTTCACCGATGATATCCCCCTCACCTCTTTCGGAAGCGATTCGCAGCCGTCGGAAATCAGAGTGCCGGGAGCCTCGGGATTGAACGTGTTGAGAATCTTCACCGGTATGTTCTTGTGGAACACCGGGTAGATTGTTGGAGGATAAACCACCTTCGCGCCAAATGAGCATAACTCCATGCTTTCGATATACGACATCTGCGGAATCACCCGAGCCGATTGAATAATCCTCGGGTCGGCCGTCATGAATCCATCGACATCGGTCCAGATCTCGAGAGAGTCGGCATCGAGCGCTGCGGCTACCAATGCAGCCGTATAATCGCTGCCTCCGCGCCCTAAGTTGGTAATTTCCCCCGAATCGCGGTCGCGCGATATGAAACCGCCCATCACGCAGTGACGTTGCAGCGGAAGAGTATACTCTTTTACGATCAGATTGTCCGTCAGCTGACGGTCGGCGATGTTGCGGTCAAACCATTTTTCTGTCTTTATGAAATTGAGCGAGTCGTGATGCTCGGCATTTTCAATTATGTTGGCCACAATAACCGACGACATCCTCTCTCCGAAACTGACTATACGGTTGAGCGTATTTTCCGGCAGATCGCGGATCAGCGACAGTCCGGTATATATATTCTCAAGCTGATCAAGAAGTCCACTGACCTCAAGAGCCACAATCTCCTTCCGGTCAGGAATTACGAGAGCCTCTATAATATCAGCATGGCGCTTGCGGAATGACACCATTTCCTCTTTGAATGATAGCGATCCCGCTGCGGATTCGCGCGCTGTCGAAATTAGTTTGTCGGTGAGTCCTCCGAGGGCGGAAACGACTATTATGGCAGGTTCTGTCAAACCATCTACAATCTTTTTGACATTTCTGAGACTCGCGATAGTGCCTACTGATGTGCCTCCGAATTTCAATACTTTCATTAATCCAAATATTTTGCTGTGGCCGAAGCGCAATATTTCACAAAATTAGCAAAATTTTCCCATACGGGCAAATCCGCATTTTTTTCAGTAAAAATTATAATAGTGTGAACAATTTTCCTTATTTTTGTGTTATAATTCACAGGCTGAATGCATCCGGACTTTAGGGCATGATCAGCTTGATATCGAATCCAACTCTAACACAAAAAAAATGAAAGAATTAAAAGGAACACAGACTGAAAAGAATCTTCAGATTGCTTTTTCAGGCGAATCGCAGGCTCGTAACAAATATACATACTATGCCTCGAAAGCACGCAAAGACGGATATGAGCAGATAGCTGCCATTTTCGAAGAGACAGCTGCCAACGAGAAAGAGCATGCAAAACTCTGGTTTAAATATCTCCACGGCGGCGATATTCCCGACACTGCCACCAATCTTGCGGATGCTGCCGCCGGCGAGCATTATGAATGGACCGACATGTATGCCGAAATGGCCAAGACCGCCGAGGAGGAGGGCTTCACTGAGATCGCTGCCAAATTCCGCATGGTTGGCCAAATTGAAAAGCATCACGAAGAAAGATACAAGGCTCTTCTGAGAAATGTTGAAGACGGCCTCGTTTTCTCGCGCGACGGCGACAAGATCTGGACCTGCCGCAACTGCGGTCATATCGTAGTTGGCCCCAACGCTCCGAAAGTTTGCCCCGTCTGCAAGCATCCCCAGTCCTTCTTCGAAATCAAGGCTGAAAATTATTGATCAGACGGCAATCGTCTGAAAATAGACTCTAAAAAAGGAGCTGTTTCCTCGGAAGCAGCTCCTTTTTTTATTATGTTGAAAGTGTGATTTTAAACTCTTGTGTCCCTTACTAACGGATCACGTGGATGCCGCTCTGGGTTATCACCAGATCCATCTTTACGTCGTGAGGTTCGGTCGGGATCGAATCCACAAGTTGAAATTCGTAAGCGACGCCAATCTTGGTGGCTTTTGTCGACGAAAGAAGGCGGTCGTAAAAACCTTTGCCCCTGCCGAGTCGGTTGCCCGAACGGTCGTAAGCCACACCCGGCACAACTATCAGCTCGATCTCTTCAGGAGATACAGTGTCGGTTCCTGTCGGCTCCTCTATATGGAACGCGCCGAGCTCGAGACGGCTCTGGTCGTAAGGAAGAATGTCGAGGTTCACCCCGTTGACTCGCGGCAGATAAAAATGTTTTCTGTCATGCCATTTCCTGAGGAACTTGATAGTGGAGAGTTCGTCGGGAAGCGAGTGATACATGAGAATCCGGTCGGCCATAAGGAAAGCGGCCGTCTGCTCGAGACGGTCGAACACCTCTTCGGCTGCCTGAAGTTTCTCTGTTTCGAGAAGCATGGCTTTAAGCCCTTTTATCTTTCTTCTGATCTCATTTTTTTCCATACGATTTTGTTTTGGCGGCGCGGCCACGACATTTGCCGTGCCATTAGTTCATTCAATATTTTAACAACCGCAGCGGCAAATTGTTGCCGTCATTTCTTCTTTGCGACCGGCTTTTTGGGAATTGACACCGGAGAATTTCCTTCGTCAAGTTCCTTAAGAGCCCTCTTTATCGTCAGGTCATTATCGTTCAGAATCTCGAGGAAAGGCTCATATCCGAGAAGATCCCGGGCTATTACGGCCTTGATCTGATTGAGAAGCAACTGTTTGCTCTGGTTGATATAGAACCAGCGGGCCGGCAGACCGTTGGACGCCGCATAGTCGGCAAAGCTCTTTATAAGGGTGTTGTCGCGCGGAAGAATCCGCAGAAGCGCCTCTTTCGACTTCTCTTTCCCGAGCAGCGGACGGTATTTGTCAGCCATATACCGGGCATATTTCTGAACGAAATTGTTGTTGAGCGCTTCAATGAAATATGACGTATAGCCCACGGTGTCTTCCGCAACGAAAATATCGGGCATGATTCCTCCTCCGCCATAGACCTCGCGGCCTGCCACTGTGTGGAAGAGTTTGCTCTTGTCAAGCTTGATGCTGTCTTGAGAATAGAACTCGCCGTGCTCGTAGCGGTCAACAATATCCATTTCATATTTGCCGTCGCGCCCGCGCTTGTATTCCTTCTGAATCGATCGTCCGGATGGGGTGAAGTAACGGGCCACAGTGAGACGCACAGCCGAACTGTCGGGAAGCATAATCTGGTTCTGTACCAATCCTTTGCCGAATGTGCGGCGGCCGATCACCAGTCCGCGGTCATTGTCCTGAATCGCTCCGGCGAATATTTCAGAGGCTGAGGCGGAATATTCGTTGGTGAGCACAACTATCTCGGAATCCTGGAATTGTCCTGTGCCGTCGCTCACCGCTATTGTCTCGTTTTCAGGCAATCTCCCTTTTGTATAGACTATCGTGCGGTCGGCCGGCAAAAATTCATTTGCCATATATATGGCCTGGTCCATAAATCCGCCCGAATTGCCGCGGAGGTCGATCAGGAATTTCTCGGCTCCGGCCTCTTTGAGATCGCTGATGGCCGTAAAAAATTCGTCGTACGTGTTCTTGGCAAACTTGCTGACCTTCACATAGCCCACTCCGTCAGCGATCATATATTTCGCGTCTACGCTATTGCTTGGAATCTGCCCGCGGACGATGTCGAATTTAAGAGGTTTCTTTGAGTTTCCCCTCTTTACTGTCACGCTCACCGACGTTCCCTCTTTTCCGCGAAGGGTGGAAAAAACATCTTCCGAGCTGACATTCTCGCCCGAGAGTTTCTTGCCGGCGGCCTCGAGGATTATGTCGCCGGGCTGCATGCCGGCCTTTTCAGCAGGAGCGCCGGGGATCACCTCTATGATGTTGACCGAATCGTTGATCACTTGAAAGGAGACTCCTACTCCGCCAAACGATGAATCGAGGTCGTCATTGGTGATGGTGAGTTCCGACTTCGGGATATATACAGAATGAGGGTCAAGCGAGGCGAGAAGGTCGGGGATCGATGTCTCCAGCAGGGAATCGACGTCGATGTCGTCGACATATTGCTCGCGGATTAATGAAAGGACCGTGCGCACTTTCTCCTCCTGAGGAGAGAGTTTGCTCACGGCGGAATATTTTCCGATAAAAATACCGCCGACCGTTCCGATGGCAAGCACCAGCGGAAGGAGGACGTAGCCGATATTTCTTTTCTTATTCATTTTCGGTTTCAAGAGGAATATGCACAGTCTCTACTCCTGCGTCGCGGAGAAGGTCAAGGCCGTCGGTGATGCGGTATAAATCGGAGAATACCACCCGCTTGATTCCGGCCTGGATAATCAGCTTGGAGCATTCCATGCATGGACTTGTCGAAACATATAACGTGCTTCCTTCGCTGGAATTGTTGCTGCGGGCAACTTTCGTGATGGCATTGGCTTCGGCATGGAGCACATAAGGGAGCGTAACCCCTTCCTCACTCTCGCAGACATTCGGAAAGCCGGAAGGCGTGCCGTTATATCCGTCGGAGATAATCATCTTGTCTTTCACCAGAAGGGCGCCTACCTTGCGCCGCTCGCAATATGAATTTTCACTCCAGATGCGGGCCATGCGCAGATAGCGTTTATCAAGCTGAAGCTGTTTGTCGTCAATCATGTTATATGTTTTAACTGTTTCGAGATGAAATGCTTTCTCTTTATAGCCTGCAGGCCTTTATCGCCATGACAAAGGGCCTGCAGGTTAAAAAATTATCAATGCTCGTCTTTATCGACGAGGAAACGCTCTGCATCGAGGGCGGCGCGGCATCCTGTTCCGGCGGCACTGATGGCCTGGCGATAAGTCGGATCGGCGCAGTCGCCGGCGGCAAAAACGCCCTCCACGCTTGTGCGGGTCGACGGCGCGTCGACTACTATGTAGCCTGCCTCGTCAATTTTAAGCCAGGGCTTGAAAACATCGGTGTTAGGCTTGTGACCGATAGCCAGGAAGAAACCGTCGATCGGCAGCGAGAATACCTCCTCTTCAGGATCTCCCTTGCGACGGACGATCTTGGCGCCTTCAACACCATCTTCTCCAAACAATCCGATGGCGTTGCATTCGAACAGCACCTCGATGTTTTCACGCTCCTCCACACGTTTTTTCATAACGTTCGAGGCGCGAAGATAGTTCTTGCGCACAATCATATATACTTTCTTGGCAAGAGTGGAGAGATAGAGGGCCTCCTCACAGGCAGTGTCGCCGCCGCCAACCACAGCCACGACGCGGTTGCGATAGAAAAAGCCGTCGCAAGTGGCACAGGCGCTCACGCCAAGGCCCTGATATTTCTGTTCGTCGGCAAGTCCGAGATATTTGGCCGATGCGCCGGTGGAGATGATAACCGTGTTGGCTATGATAACGTCGCCACGGTCGTCGGTGCAACGGAACGGACGTTTGCTGAAATCTACCTCGGTTATCGTGCGCGAACGAACTTCGGTGCCGAAACGCATTGCCTGGTCACGAAGCTGATTCATCATCGCCATTCCCTGGATTCCTTCAGGATAACCGGGGAAGTTCTCGATTTCCGACGTCTGAGTGAGCTGGCCGCCCGGCTGATCTCCTTCGACGAGGATCGGATGAAGATTTGCTCGCGAAGCATAAATGCCGGCTGTGTATCCGGCCGGACCCGATCCGATGATCAGTACTTTGGTTTTTGTCTCTTCCATGGTGTGAATTTTGTGTTATGAACCGCCATTTTTCAGGCAGTTCTCTATCAGTTTAGATTTTATTTTTACTTATTTTATTAGTCAGGTTAATTGCATCAGCGAAGATCGACTGTCTCATAGCCCCGATATCTCGACGCCGGATAAGTGAACTCCGATGCCGAAACGGATGCCGACAGATTCAGGCTCCTGATCATTACAGTGATCAGCTGGCCGTTGCTTTGTCTGATATAAATTCGCTCAGGCTTGAAACTCTTCGCATTGATGGTGATGTCGACTGCCTTTATGCCTGTATTTCTCTTTTTGGGATTAAGGAGAATACGATATTTTCCCGCCTCCCGGTTTTTGGAGAATGCGATCCGATAGTTGGCATCATAACCGTGGATATAAGCCAGTGGATTGACCTCGGCCACTTCAGCAGCCGTCGGAACGGTGACGGTAGTCTCTTTGGTGGAGGCATTGGCGGTCCACATCGTCTTTCCGTCATACCAGGTGGAAAGACCGGGAGTGGTGATGGCGAATTTCTTCCCTTTCGCCTTAAGAGAGCCCTGGAGAGATCCCTGGCTACCCGATAGCGAGAACCTGCATTCTGTCCCCTTGGCATTCAGCAGCGATGAAGATGCTTTTCGGAGAACCTGCTCGGGAGTGAGAGCCCCGAAAGCCGAGACTGCCATTAATATTATCAACGAAATTGTAGTTATAATTCCGCGTTTCATCTTAAAATTTCCGTTTAATTCCTATTTATCATGATATCCGCCGGCATGCCGATCAGTGCATTCCGGCAAGTATCTGCTCAAGTGTCATCGGGTCGACCAGAACTGTGCGTGCTTTCCCTCCCTGTGCCGGAGAAACCACTCCTGCGGCCTGAAGCTGATCCATGATGCGGCCGGCGCGGTTGTAGCCGATTGCATACGTGCGCTGAAGAGCACTTGTCGATGCGACATTGCTGTTGACAACCTGACGGGCTATTTCCTCAAAGAGGGGATCCCTCTCTCCCATTGAGTCTGCCGACATCTTATCGTCTGCCCCCTCCATGATGGGTTCGGGAAGCATATAAGGTCCCGTCGGATAAGGCTGGCGAGAAATGTAGTCGCATATCTCCTCGACTTCGGGGGTGTCGATGAATGCGCACTGAACTCGCGTTGTCTCCGAGTTATGGAAGATAAGCATGTCGCCGCGGCCGATCAGATGTTCGGCTCCGGTGGAATCAAGAATTGTCTTCGAATCGATTCCCGACGACACCTTGAAAGCGATTCGCGACGGGAAGTTGGCCTTGATCACGCCGGTGATCACATCGGTCGAAGGTCTTTGAGTGGCGATGATCACGTGAATACCTACTGCCCTCGCTTTGGCGGCCAGCCGGGCGATTGGCGTCTCGATGCTCTTGCCGAGCATCATGATGAGATCGGCAAACTCGTCGACCACCACAACTATATAAGGAAGGAATCTGTGGCCATCGAGGGGATTGAGCTTTCCGGCGCGGATCTTGTCGTTATATTCCACGATGTTGCGCGTGCCGGCGGTCTTCAGCAAGGTGTATCGGTTATCCATCTCGATGCAAAGCGAACTCAACACGGCCTGCGCCCGCTCCGGCTCAGTGACCACCGGCTCCTCTTCGGGATTGTCGGTCGGTATCATCGCCATGTAGTGATTCTTCAGCGAGTTGTAGAAGCTGAATTCCACCTGCTTGGGGTCGATCATCACGAATTTGAGCTCATAAGGAGCCTTGCAATAAAGAAGCGAGGCTATGATGGCGTTCAAGCCCACAGATTTACCCTGGCCCGTGGCACCTGCCACCAATAGATGAGGCATCTTGGCCAGGTCGGTGATGTAGACTTCGTTGGAGATCGTGCTCCCTATGGCGATCGGCAGGTTGTAATGGTTCTGCTGGAACCTGTTGCTGCGGATCACCGTCTGCATCGAGACTGTCTGAGGATCCTTGTTGGCCACCTCTATGCCGACTGTCCCCTTTCCGGGAATGGGGGCGATGATTCTGACACCTATGGCCGACAGGCTGAGCGCTATGTCGTCGACGCGGTTGCGGATCTTGGCGATGGTCACTCCCTTGTCGGGTTTGATCTCATATAGGGTTACGGTCGGACCGACAGTAGCCCAGATATCAGTGATGGGTATATTGAAGTTCAGCAGGGTAGCCTCGATTTTATTCTTGTTCTCAAGCTGCTCTTCGGCATCTATGTCGACCTGGTTGCCTGCCGGGCGGAGTATGTCGTAAGGGGGGAATTTGTATTTATGCGATTCGTAAAGTTCGACTTCCGACTTGAAATGCTTCCGGTCGCTCTGCTCGATGGTGTTGACATTGACCACCATCTTGTCAGCCTCTGCTTCAGCTTCATCAGTCTCGGGAGCATCATCAGATTCGGGGGCGTCATCAGATTCGGGCCTCTCTTCCGGGCATTCATCCGCATCCACTTCGGCAGAGTCCGGATCATTCTCCGATGCTGTATCTGCATTCTCCTCTGCCTGCGCACTCTCTGCGGTTTCTCCGGCGGCATTCTCCCTGCCGCTTTCTCTTTCGCTGTTTTCAGCCTCTTCGAGAAGATCCGCATCGATGGTGTCATAAATCGGGGCTTCATCCTCACCGAACGCAAGGGACTCGGTGGCATCGCTGATCTGGCCGGGCGTTTCTATCACTGTGGTTTCGCCGGCGTGGATGTCATCTATCTTCTCCTGCGACTGCATACGGCGGATTTCGGCCTGACGTGCCTCTTCGCGAGCACGTTCCTCGCGGAGAATGCGTCGGCGTTCGTCGCGCTGACGTTTCATTTTGATGATCCAGAGGATAAGGTCGCGCATACAGATCACCACAAATACCGCCACCATGAAAAGCGACAGCAATATCGCGCCGGTCCAGCCGACGAACTCAATGATGAATTGATTCACGTATGTGCCGTGATAGCCGCCCCAGTTCACTACAGTATGGGTGCTGACTGTGGCAAGTCCGATGATCAGCGACACCGTGATCAGCGCCACAATACACTTGATGGTGAAATCGACCGACTTGAATTTCGGACGGCCCACAAGGAGTTTCAGCGTCATCGCCGCAAGCCAGAAGACTATCACGAATGAGCCGAGGCCGAAACATTCGTTGATCAGGAATTCGGCCAGACGGGCTCCTCCTTCTCCTCCGGCATTGTTCACATGCCCGGCCGCACCTATGCCGGAGGCGTTGATGAGCGCCTGATCCTTGATGCAATTACCAAAATATGAGAAAAACGCAACTCCAAGATAAACTGCGAGACATCCGATGAATATACCGGTCAGTAGCCGCGCAGTGGTGCCGGTGAGGGCCGCTTTGGCCTTCTTTAAGAAACCGTTGGAGTTTTCCGTATCTTTCTTCCTGACAGGCTCCTTCTTTTTCGATGGCTTGTCTGATTTCTTCTTTCCCTGGGCGCGAGAGGGTTCATTCGCGCTTTCGGGCGTTTCCCTTTCCTCAGGGTAATTGATTTCTGGAGAATAATTGTCGTAATTGCGCATGGAATCTTTGCCTGAAAGTCTTTCGTAAATTTGCGGACTACAAATTTAGTGAATTTCTCCGTATTAATCGAAGTTATTCCAACTAATTTTCAAGAATTATTCGGCCGGAGCCGCTGGTTCGGTTGCCGGCACGACGGGGTCTTCCTTCGCGGGTTTCTCTTCCGGAAGAAGCGTTGGGGCGACAGGCGAAGAAGCCGCGATTGAATCCGCGGGAACACCATTGGCATTGCTGCTCGAATCTGGTTTCTCCGTTTCCTCCTCTTTTTCTTTGGCTTTCAGTTTAGACTCGCTATCCGACATTGCATATTTCGGATCGGTCGGGAAATATGCTATGTCATAACCTTCTTCGCGGTTGACAGCGCGGTCACGTTTGCCGGGAAGCACAATGACAGGCATTCCTACCTCCACATAATTCACCAGCTCGAGAATATGCTCGTTGGTCACGCGGATACAGCCATGGCTCGTCCGGTGGCCCATCGACCAGGGAGCGCAGGTGCCGTGAATGCCGATCTGCGATGTCGTCGGTATTTTCAAGCGGATAAACCGGGGGCCGAACTGCCCTTTCTTCTTGCTTGTCCGCCCGTTGTCGTCGGTGAAAAGCCAGTCGGTGCTGTCGTAGACTCCTTCGACCGAGAAGAAACCCTCGGGCGTGCGCGAATCGGCTTTCTTGTGTTTTGTGCCGTAATTGCGTGCGCACGCCATGTCATAACTCAGCTCTTCGCGTCCGTATTTATCGTATAATATCACTTTCATCCGGGCCTTGTCGACCACGATAAACCTCGAATATGTGCTGTTGAGCAACTTCGAGGCATATTCGGGAGAATGTTCCGCAACTGTCGGAATAATTCCTTCGAGATATTCGGCGGCATGACCGGAATTGTGGATATATGCAAGAGTTTCGTCGATATTATGAAGCTTCACCGGAGGAAGCTCTTCCTCCTTCTCTTCCTTATCAACGCTGTCGGTTTTCATTTCCGACGGAGTCACGATTCTGTCGGCTTCATTAATATAGCCGTCGGTCGCTTTTTTCTCTTCCGATTTACACGAAACCAGAATTGGCAACGCGACGCATATAATCGCCGCCGCAACCTTACGAATGTTAAGGTAAAATGTTTTCAATCAATCAATGTTTTAATGGGAATTCAGTTATCGTTTCGTTTCTAAGACCCCAGTGACACAAATCAACATGTCAGGTCATTAAAATGCAAAGTTAGACATTATTTGTCGGAAAAGAAAATTATTTGCCGGAAAAGGGATTTTTGACAGGTCCGATTCCTTATGCTGAAACTTTTACCCTCTCTGAGATGGCAAATTTGAAGAATATTTGTTAAATTCGCATTTCAAGACCAAGGACACGCTCGCCGCAACGGTGACACAGACCGTCGCCACACCTCTGATCCAAATGAAGACTTCAGTAATCATCGGACTCTCGATTCTTCTCATGCTCTGGCTCTGGTTCGCATGGATGCTTCTATCAGCCGGAGGAATCAATCTGAAGAATATCCTCATCCTTGTGATGTCGGGGATTATCGTGTTCGTGCCCCTGGTGAAAAAATATTTTCGGAAGAATTAGATGCAAACAGAAGGTCAAGATATTCATCGGACAGAAGAGGGAGATTTCGGCAACTGCGCCGAAAGATATCCCCTGCTTTCTGCTATCGGCAGTCCCGGCGACCTCCGCAAGCTTGATGAGGATCAGCTGCAGGAGGTGTGCGGAGAAATCCGCCAATACCTTATCGAGAACCTATCGTCGAATCCGGGCCATTTCGGATCGAGCATGGGAGCTGTCGAAATCATCGTCGCTCTCCATTATATCTTCAACACTCCCCGCGACCGCATAGTGTTCGACGTGGGGCATCAGGCCTACGCCCACAAACTCCTCACCGGCCGTCTGGAGGCTTTCCGCAATCAGCGGAAAAAGGGAGGCATCAGCGGTTTCCCCTTCCCGGCCGAAAGCGAATACGACACTTTCGTATGCGGACACGCCGGAAATTCCATTTCGGCATCGCTCGGAATGGCAATCGCCGACCTCAACACTCCGGGCGAGGAAGACCGCAAGACAGTTGCTCTTATCGGCGACGCCTCAATCAGCGGCGGCCTCGCTTTCGAAGGGCTCAACAACGCCTCCAACAATCCAAACAACCTCCTCATTATCCTCAACGACAACGAGATGTCGATTGACAACAACGTCGGCGCCCTCCATCGCTATCTCTCCAACATCACAACTTCCTCGGGATACAACAGGATGCGTTTCCGCCTCTACAATTTCTGCAGGCGCATCGGACTTATCGGCGACCACGGCAAGGGACTCATGCTCCGCTTCAACAACGCTCTGAAATCGGTCATCGCCGGACAGCAGAATATTTTCGAAGGCCTCAACATAAGATATTTCGGGCCTTTCGACGGCAACGACGTCAAGAAGGTGGTCAAGGTATTGTCGGAGATAAAGGATATGAAAGGTCCGAGAATCCTGCACCTTCACACCAAGAAAGGAGCCGGGTTCAAAGCGGCGGAAAAGAATCCGAGCACATGGCATGCTCCCGGATGTTTCGATCCTGCCACGGGTCTCCGCAAGGCTGAGGTCTTGAAACGTGAAAAGCCTCTCTGGCAGGAGGTCTTCGGCAAGACGCTCACCGAGCTGGCCGAAACTCGCGAAGAGATCGTCGGTATCACGGCAGCGATGCCCTCGGGAACATCAATGAAATATATGGAAAAGTTTCCGCGCAGATATTTCGACGTCGGCATCTCGGAAGGACACGCAGTGACTTTCGCCGGCGGTCTGGCCGTCGGCGGCAAGAAACCCTTCGTGGCCATATATTCCTCTTTCCTGCAGCGCGGTTTCGACAATATAATCCACGACGTGGCGATCCAGGGCCTTCCGGTGGTGTTCTGCATTGACCGGGCCGGAATCGTAGGCGAAGACGGAGTGACCCATCACGGCATGTTCGACCTCTCTTATCTGCGCATGATTCCGGGCATGTCGATTGCTGCGCCTATGGATGTCGAAACGCTGCGCAACATAATGCTGACCTCGCTATCTTTCACCTCCCCTCTGGCCATCCGATATCCTCGCGGAAGCGCCGACACTGCCGAATGGCAGACTCCGATGCATCAGATTGAAGTCGGCAAAGGGCGCCTGCTCTCCCGCCGCGAAGGTGCGAAGATAGCCATGCTTTCCGTCGGGCCTATAGGTTTCGAAATGGCGAAAGCCGCCGATCAGCTTGAAAAACTCGGCATCATGACCGACCATTACGACATGATATGGGTGAAGCCCCTCGACGAGGAACTTCTTCACGACATATCGGCCAACTACGACGGTATCATCACCGTGGAAGATGGCGTCAGCAACGGCGGCTTCGGCTCCGCCGTGGCCGAATGGTTACTGGCCCACGGCAGAAAGACAAAACTCGTGCGCCTCGGCATCCCCGACGAATGGGTGTTCCAGGGATCGGTGGCCGAGCTGCGCAAGGATTGCGGCTTCGATACCGACGGAATCGTTTCCGCAGCCAACAAACTCAACATGCAGTTGAATCTCATGCAAGTCTGAAATTACCCTGCAAGGAACAACACACATAAAATGAAGATAATAATCGCCGGCGCCGGAGAAGTCGGCACGCATCTGGCCAAAATGCTCTCGAAAGAGGATCAGGACATAACTCTCCTTGATTCCGACCAGTCGCGCCTCGACATGATCGACTCCAACTATAACCTGATGACCTGGAACGGATCGACCTCTTCTTTCGATTCGCTTTCCGACGTCGGAGTTGCTGATGCCGATCTATATATTGCCGTCACTCCCTACGAAACGCGCAACATCACCAGCTGCGCCATAGCCAAAAGGCTCGGAGCCAAGAAAACGGTGGCCCGAATCGACAACAGCGAGTTTCTCGTGCCCGAAAACAAGAAGGTGCTCCGCGACATCGGGACTGACTTTCTGATCTATCCCGAAAACGTGGCCGCCAACGAGATAGCCACAGCCCTGAGCCACAACTGGGCCCGATATTGGGCCGAGCTCCACGATGGCCGTCTGCTGCTCATCGGCGTGAAGATACACTCCAATTCAGTGCTCCTCAACGTGAAGCTGAAAGACCTTCCGGTCACCACCCACGACTTCCACATCGCGGCCATCAAACGCAGCAGCGAGACAATCATACCCAACGGTAACGACGAAATTCTCCCGGGCGACATCGTATATTTCATCACCACTCCTCCTTTCACCCAGCGGGTGCGCGAACTTTGCGGCAAGACCAAGCGGGTGATCAAGAAGGTCCTCGTGATGGGGGGAAGCCGGATCACCCGACGATTTGCCCGGCTCTACAGCGACAAGTTCCATATCAAGATACTCGACAAGGATATGGCCAACTGCGAGGAGATGGCAACTCTTTTTCCCGACTGCGAAATAGTCTATGGCGACGGCCGTGACATCGAAGTGCTCGCTGAAAACAACATCTATCAGTATGACGCCTTCATGGCCCTGACCGATTCGTCGGAAACCAATATCCTCACCTGCATGACCGCAAAGGAATTCGGAGTGCCTAAAACTATCGCCGAGGTGGAGAACCTTCAGTTTTTCGGTCAGGCCGAAAATCTCAACATCGGCTCGATCATCAATAAGAAGCTCCTGGCCTCAAGCCACATATATAAGATTCTCCTGGATGCCGACGAGAGCGATTCCCGTTTCTTCGCCCTCCCCGACGCCGAGGTGGCGGAAATTTATGTCAAGCCCGGAGCCAAGATCACAAAGGGTGCGGTCAAGGATCTCCGGTTGCCTTTCGGCATGACGTTGGCCGCTCTTGTGAGAGGCGACAAGGTGATGCTCGTCAGCGGTAACACCCACATCGAGGAAGGAGACTTCGTAGTGGTGTTCAGTATTATGGGCACGCTTCAGAAGATAGAAAAGTGGTTTAATTAAAAGATTTATCCTCTCTTTCATCAGACTCTAATAAGTAAAGATGCCTTATAACGATAGAATCCGGTCGATGTCGCTCTCTTTCCGCAAGAAGTATTACATCAACATGCCGATGTTGCTGCGTGTGATCGGAGTGCTGCTGATCATCGAGTCGGTGTTCATGATCATCCCGGTGATCGTGGCTCTTTTCAATCCCGGCGAGAGCGTGGTGCCTTTTCTTATCTGCCTTGGAATCACCGGAGTCAGCGGAATGCTGATGACGATGCTAAAGCCGAGGTCGCGCGAGATGGGGAAACGGGAGGCGATTCTGCTGACAGGATTCACTTGGGTGGTGCTCTCCCTCTTCGGAATGCTCCCCTTCATCTTCTATAAGACCCATCTCTCGATCACCGATGCCTTCTTCGAAACGATGTCGGGATTCACCACCACCGGAGCCTCTGTGCTCGACTCGCTCGAGAATATCCCTAAATCAATCCTCGTGTGGCGATGCGTGATCCAGTGGATCGGCGGACTCGGAATCATTCTCTTCACCCTCGCCGTGGTGCCGATGCTCAATTATGCCGGAGGCATGCAGCTTTTCAACGCAGAAGTCACCGGAATCACCCACGACAAGCTGCGCCCGCGCGTAAGCTACACAGCCAAAGGCCTCTGGGGCGTCTATGCGATCCTTACTGTCATTCTCATCATTCTGCTGAGTTTCTCGGAAATGGACTTTTACGACGCTCTCTGCTATGGCCTCTCGACCATGTCGACCGGAGGCTTCGCCAACAGCGACATGAGCCTCGGACGCTGGAATTCCTACTATATCAAGAGCGTGATGATCATCTTCATGTTTCTCGGCGGAGTGAACTTCGCGCTTATCTACAATGTGGCGATGGGCAAGACAAAACGCCTTTTGAGAAACACGGCCCTGAAGGTCTACATCTGGATTCTGATTGTATACTTCCTTCTCCTTTCGCTCAACGTCTTCATCGAGGGGCTCGCCAAAAATGTGGCCGATGTTACGATCGACCCTCTTTTTCAAGCCGTATCCATTCTGTCGTCAACCGGAATCACCGAGCCCGATTTCGCCAACTGGGGATCACTCTCCATAGTGATGCTGATCATCATGATGTTTATGGGAGCCTGCGCCGGAAGCACGTCGGGAGGCGCGAAGGTCGACCGTTTCATCGTTCTCTTCAAATTCCTCAAGAACGAATTTTATAAAATGATGCACCCCAACGCCGTGACATCTGTAAGCATCAACGGCAAAGGAGTGCAGCCGGCAATCGTCCATAAAACGCTCGCCTTTCTGTTCGTATATGTTTTCGTGATTGTGGCCGGAGGTATGGCCCTCTGTCTGATGGGACTTTCTCTCAAAGACGGTTTCTTCTGCGCCCTCTCTGCGATCTCCAACACCGGACTCAGCACAGCCTCGACAGGCTTCTCGGGAAATTATGCCATGATGCCCGACATAGCCAAATGGCTGTTGGCTTTCATAATGCTCGTGGGCCGTCTTGAACTCTTCACAGTCCTGCTCGTCTTCACCCCATCGTTCTGGCGACGCTGATTCCTGACTCTCTCGATTCCCAGCTCTCTATCCGAAATCAAGGCATATAATAGGCCCTTACCTCTCCTACAGGAAGCTGGCCTACAAGGTAGAGCGGAATATGGGCGGCGTCGGTTGATATCCATGTGTCCATGTCCTCGCTCGATTTCTTACCCCCTTCCTGAGTGAAACGGAATTTAATATGATAAGCCTGACGCTGGGTATTGTTGCGTAGCTTGATTGTCTCGACGCCAAGGCTGCGGATTGTCACGATCTCTTTCTTGCGGCCCGAAAAGACCGTGGCCTTATAGACCTTGTTGCGGCTCAGCTGCGAATAGTCGAGCTGTCGGAGATAATAGAATATGGAAAGCATGTCGTAGACCGGACCGTTTGACTGAAGAGTCAGATTCTTGACGGTCATTTTCCCTTTCTTGTCATAACGATAGCGCTTGGTCACTCCTTTCGTGATATTTCCGACGCGGCTGTAGGAGATCTCGTCGCGCTTATGCGTCCCTTTCTCGTGGGTTACTTTCTTATATGACTTCGGCAGGAGGCCGTTGCGCGCGATAACACCCGAGAGCGTGTCGCGGACGCTATAGAATTTATCCGCCCAGGGCTTGGTGCGGGCTGCCAGCATCACCCGATAATCGTTCCCGACATTTGTAAGCGACAAGGTTGCCTCGCCTGCATCCTTATGCACGAGCCCCCATTTATAGCTGATCACATAATGCAGCTTTTCATTTTGAAAGGCGACTGCAGCTTCGGCTTTCTGAAAGGAAACAACCGATAGCGCAATAACCAGGATATATGCAAACAATCTTTTCATTGAGATTGACTTCATTTAGGATAATTTTCAATTAAGACAATAACGGCTTCATATAGTTTATTCATGCGCCTCAAAGGCCGACACAAAAAAAGTTAAAGAGATATTCCTGCCCCTGCGCGATTTGGCTTTTCGCAATCCGGTGATTTGAAAGTAGCTGATAGAAAACAGTAAAGCGGCGAAATCCCGGAGGAAAACGCCGCCTTTACTATGACCGGTTTCAGCGAAGCCGATTAATGTCGGAATTAATAATATTTTGCAAGCTCACTCTCAAGCTCCTGCAGCGGACGAGCGCCGGAAACTCTCCATTTCATCTCTCCGTTCTGGAAAATCATAAACGTCGGAACGGATCTTACATTATATACAGCCGAAAGCTGCTGGTTTTTGTCAATGTCTATCTTGATTATTCTTGCCTTGTCGCCAACTTTGCCGGCCAGTTCTTCAAGAACCGGATGCATCATCTGGCAGGGTCCGCACCAGGTGGCGAAAAAATCGACTAAGACAGGTTTCTCCGATTTGATAATGTCATCAAATTTTTCCATAATATATCTTTATTTATTAGTGTTTTAGCTTTTATTGCGCATAAACTTGAATCTTCTCGCATAAACTTGAATCTTCTCGTCATTGCTTCCATTAATCATAACAATTAAATGGGAAACTTGTTGACGAATTATTTTGTAAATCATCGGAAAAGCGTTATCTTTGCTATGCGGCTGCGTTTCGAAGAGTCGGACAGCAGCTCTATTCGACACAGACTTTATTTACACCTTAATATCTATATACCTTAAACAAAAACATGAACTCCAACTTTGAACTCAATCCCAATGCGGTGGTGAGATATCTCCAGAAACCCGCAACGGAATTCACCAAGGAAGACATTATCCGCTTTGTAAAAGGCAACGGCATCCGCATGATCAACTTCATGTATCCGGCCGACGACAACCGTCTGAAGACGCTCAACTTCGTTATTAATTCGGAGGAGTATCTCGACTCCATCCTGACATTTGGCGAGCGCGTCGACGGTTCGAGCCTCTTCCCCTTCATCGAGGCCGGAAACTCCGATCTCTACGTAATTCCCCGCTACGCCACGGCATTCCTCGACCCTTTCGCCGAGCTGCCTACCCTGACGATGCTCTGCTCCTTCTTCAACAATGAGGGAAATCCGATGCCGACATCGCCCGATTATTCGCTGCACCGCGCCGTGGAAGCCTTCCGCAAGACCACCGGCATGGATTTCTACGCCATGGGAGAACTCGAATATTACGTAATCTCCGACGACACTCTCCTCTTCCCCGCCACCGACCAGAAAGGTTATCATGAATCGGCTCCCTTCGCCAAATTCAACGACTTCCGCGCCGAGTGCATGTCGCTCATCGCCCAGGCCGGCGGGCAGATCAAATATGGTCACAACGAAGTCGGCAACTTCACCCTCAACGGAAAAATCTTCGAGCAGAACGAAATCGAATTCCTCCCCGTGCCCGCACTCGACGCCGCTGACACCCTGATGCTCGCCAAATGGATCATCCGCACCGCCGGAATGAAGCGTGGCTACGACGTGACTTTCGCCCCGAAGATCACCGAAGGGAAAGCCGGATCAGGCCTCCATATCCATTTCAAACTCATGAAGGATGGTCACAACATGATGACGCGCGACAACCATCTGAGCGACGAAGCCAAGAAGGCTATCGTAGGTATCCTCGAACACGCCGCCGCAATCACGGCCATGGGCAACAAGGTGCCGACAAGCTATTTCCGTCTCGTGCCTCATCAGGAAGCTCCCACATCGATTTGCTGGGGCGACCGCAACCGCTCGGTGCTCATCCGCGTGCCTCTCGGCTGGACCGGCGAAAACGACATGTGCTCCCAGGCCAATCCTCTCGAGAAGCCGGCAGAAGTCACCCCCGACAAACAGACAGTCGAACTCCGCTCGGCAGACTGCAGCGCCAACATCTATCAGCTCCTCGCCGGTATGATCGTGGCCGCCCGCACAGGCTTCGAAATGAAAAACGCCCTCAAGCGCGCCGAAGAGCTCTATGTCAACGTCAACATCCATCAGGCTGACCAGGCCGAGAAACTCGCTTCGCTCGCATCTCTTCCCGACAGCTGCTCAGCTTCGGCAAAAGCCCTCGAAGCAGACCGCGCCACATTTGAAGCCTACGACATATTCCCGTCGCAAATGATCGACGGAATTATCAAGCAGCTCAAACAATACGGCGACAAGAATCTGCGTTCTGAAATCGGACAGAACCGCCAGGAAATGCTCGATCTCGTCAACAAATACTGGCATTGCGGCTGATCCACCCGACTCAATGCAGAAAGATAATATCAGATATTCACGTCTTGCAGCCCTTCCTGAAATCGGTCAGGAGGGGCTCAAGGCTTTAAAGGAGGCGAGTGTGCTCGTGATCGGTTGCGGTGCGCTCGGCTCGATGTGCGCCATGTATCTCGCCGCCTCCGGAATAGGCCGGATCGGCATTGCCGACTTCGACACAATCGACATCTCCAATCTTCAGCGGCAGCTCTTTTTCGGCGAATCTTCGCTCGGGAAAGCGAAAACCGAGGTGCTTGCCGCGCGAATGAAAGATATCAATTCGGAAGTGAAGGTGGAGATAATAGAAGGTCTCGTCACTGAAAAATGGGCCGTCGACCTTTTCCTGCGCTATGACTTCATCATCGACGGCAGCGACAATCCCGTCACAAAGATGACCACCTGCAGGATCGCTTCCTCTTTGGGCAAGCCCCATTGCATAGGAGGCGTGAAAGGTTTTTCCGGTCAAGTCACAAGCTGGCGTCCCGGTTGCGCCCGTTATTCCGACATTTTCGGTGAAGAAACGGCTTGCAACGGAATGACGCCTTGTTCAGCAGGAGGCGTGCTCGGCCCCGCAGCCGGCGTAGTGGCCTCAGTCCAGGCCGCCGAGGCCATAAAATATGCGGCCCATTGCGGCTCGCTTCTTTGCAACCGCCTTTTCACCATCAATCTTCTCGATGGCGCATCCGCAGTATATTCACTTTAATTTCTTGCGATAGCGGGCATAGCTCGTGCGCATCCATATCGGAACTATCACGCACCCGATTATCAGATAAAGATAATACGTGATCAGTCGCCATAAAACGGCCAATATCAACGCCATGCCGGCTGTGCCCACGATATCGCCGTAATAATTCGAGAAAAGCCATTCCGACAATCCCGATCCCCCCGGCGATGGGCTTACCATCAGCACCACCCAAAGCACAAACTGCCTCGCAAGAATCGTCAGCTGATAAGGGTCGGAGGCAGGCACAAAACCTAAAAAGAGAGCGTTGACCACGAAAAATCTTGCCGTCCAGGCTATGGCCGTGCCGCAGAACACTTCAAGCCAGAAGCTGAATGGCTTGGTCTGAAGCTCTTCGGAAGTGGCTATCATGTTGGCGCCAAGTCCTTTTATACTTTCCGACCATTTGCTCAGCCATTTCCACGACGCTATTCTGTTGAGCACCCGCTGAATCCATTTAGGTTTCCAGATTATTCCCATGAACAGCAGGAATGTCCACGCCGTGATCGCGGCGTAGACAAGCCAGAAAGTGAACTCTATGCCGTGGGAAAAGGTATCGCCGCTTGCCTGGAATATGAAATCGCCCGGAACCAGAAGCACCACCACCGGACAGGCCAGCACAAAGAATAGCTCGTCGAGAAAAAGAGTCGTCAGCATCAGGGTGGTAGCCTTTCCGAACTCCACCCCTTCCGAGTTGAGGAACACCGGGCCCAGCGAGCTCCCACCGACAGCCGACGGGGTGACGCAGTTGGTGAATTCGCACATCATGTCGACCGTCCAGGCTGATTTCCAGCTTAACTCGCGGTTGGTAAGCGCCCGAAACCTCCATGTTAGCCCGACATCGCGGAGCGCCATGCAGATAACTCCGAGAACTATGCAGAATATGCTCCAGAGAGTAAACCGGATGCTGCCGAGAACAGCATCGATATTTTCGCTTTTCGCGTCGTGCCAGATCATCAGCGCTATCACGCCGACACCAATAACCACGGGCAGAAACACTTTCCAGACAGAAAATGTCTTCGGCGTCACCGATGCCGCATCAGGATTATTAGCGGCCGCAGTTCCTGATTTATCATTATCTCCTGCCATTGTTGATTTAATTAGACCGGGAAGAAATCAGAGTGTCGTAACGGTCGATAACCTCCTCCACCACATTCTCCCAACTTCTGACAAGGGTATCTCTTGCCGTCACTCCTACATTCCTGATCCTGTCGCGGTCGGCGGCAAGACTCCTCAAAGCCTCTGCGAGCTCCGATGCGCTTTTCCCGACAAGGAACCCGTTTCGCCCGTCGCTCACAACTTCCGAGGCCGTCGATCCGCGAAGCAGAATTGCCGGAGTTCCCATCGACGCTGCTTCCCGGATCACGAGCGGGGCGTTGTCATAGAACGAAGGGAAAAGGAATAGATCGGCCGCGGCGTAATAGCAGCTCAGAACCTTCCGGTCGGATATCACCCCGTGAAACGTCACCCGGTCGGATAGTCCGTAACTCGCCACCCTGCGCGCAATCTCTTCCGCGGCATACCCCGTGCCGATGAAATTCATGCAGAAATCTATCTCGTCGCCAAGCTGCCTGAGCGATTCGACCACGATGTCGAGCCCCTTCTCCCAGATGTGTTGCCCCACAAAGAGCAGCGACAGCCGCCCCTCCGGAATTCCCAGCTCACGTTTGGCAGCGAGCTTATACTCCTGAAGCCCCCCTTTGACCATCGAGGCCATGTCGTTGCCGTTCTCGACAACCGTGAGCGGCCCTTTGAAGCCATATTCGCGAACTGTCTCCTCAACCTGTGCCTGAGGTATCCACACCTCGTCGCAGGAATTGAAGAAAGCAAGAATGCGCTCCATTACAATATCGACCATCCATGGAAAATGTTTTAAAGAATGCATCAGATCGTCGCGATATTTCGAATGAAACGTCCCTATAAGGGGAACATGTAGCTTCTCTTTCACATAGACTGCAAGTCTTCCCGACGAGAAGGGGCAATGCGCATGGACGAGCCGGAAATCCGTAGACCGGAGTCTTTTCCAGATAAATGGATCAAGTTTCGGATAACCGTAACGGTATGGTTTTCGGGAGCGGATTGGAAGAGAGAAATAACGAAGCACCTCGCATGCGCTCTCGTCGCGCACCGGGTTTGAAGGTGTCACCACGCAGGGAGTGCGACCCTTTGCCATGAGCCATCTCACATAATTCTCCACTGTCAGCGTGACTCCGTCGAGAATTGGAGGGTAACTGTCGTTGAATATGCCGTAAACCCCCGACTTCAGGTCAGCGTCGTTACCGGTAGATGTGTCAGATGAATGTTTCACGTGTTCAGTCTCTTCAATAATAAAACACAAAATTACAAAAAAATGTTAATTCACAAACTATCCACCCTGCTTGCCAACCCTTCCGCCACGAAAATCACCTTACAAATTAGTGATTTTATGTTACAATTTTGTTAAAATTTCTCCCATTTTGAAATAAAACGCTCTGCAATCAAGTTACTGAATTGCATATTTCAACCAACCTATCACATCAAACCTGACTGATGATACAGCAGTTAACCTCATTTCTATCCGAACTTGACAACAATATTCTGCTTGCCATAAACGGAGCGCACACCCCATTTCTCGACACTGCAATGTGGACCATATCCGGCAAATGGATATGGATTCCCCTATACGTCTTCATTTTGTTTGCGGTTTTCAAGCATAAAGACAGGCGCCGCGCGATTCTGTTTCTCTTTGCCGTTACACTCTGCATCATGCTCGCCGATTTCACATGCGGACAACTTCTCCGTCATGCAGTTGGCCGTATGCGCCCCTCGAATCCAGACAATCCCATTTCTTCAATGATCCATCTTGTCAACGGCTATCATGGAGGCCGTTACGGTTTCCCGTCATGCCACGCTGCCAATTCATTCGGTCTGGCAGTGATGATGATGCTTTATTTCCGCCTGCGCATAGTGACGGCAATAATGATGATATGGATGGCGCTTCAGTGCTATTCGAGAATGTATCTCGGCGTGCACTATCCGACTGACATTCTCGTCGGAATTCTGATCGGGGGATCTTTCGCAGTCTTCAGCTATAACGCAACCTTCTATTGGGCGAAAAGTGCTCGCCCGCGATATTCCCGGATTAACCGCCGCTATTCAGTTTATAACAAACTGGCTGCATAACCGGCTAATCTCCGATAATTTGAAAGGAAAGCGAACCAGAATCGAATTCTATCCCTTCCCTTAAAAAATATTCTTCAAGCACACCGCTGTCGGCAAGTTCGCGCGGTGTGCCTGTTTTTAATCCCAGTTTCTTGTCGAGAAGCCACAGCCTGTCTGCTATCTGGAGCGCCATGTTCAGATCATGCGTCGACTGGAATATGATCTTGTTTTCTTCCCGCGCAATTCGCTTTAGCAATATCATCATCTCCACCTTGCTCGGGAAATCGAGAAAGGCTGTCGGTTCGTCAAGGAATATCACGGGAGTTTCCTGGGCAAGCGACTTGGCGATCATCACTTTCTGTCTTTCGCCGTCGCTCAATGTGTCGACGAGTCTTCCCTTCATGTGCGAAACGCCTGTGAGCAGCATGGCATGCTCCACAACCTCCCTGTCTCGCCCGGAGAGCCGCCCCCAGAAACCGGTATACGGACTGCGGCCGATTGCCACAAGTTGCTCAACCGTCATTGATGTCACGGAGGGTCGCTCCGTCAGCACCACGCTTATAAGCTTCGACAGGTCGGCGTCGGAATAGTCGCAGAGATTTTTCCCGGCGATCTCCACTCCTCCTTCAAGCGGCGGCTGAAATCCGCTCAGAGTGCGAAGCAACGTCGATTTCCCGGCGCCGTTGGGGCCGAGAAGGCACGTAAATTCTCCCGCATGAAGCGAAGCGTCGATATCCCTCTCTACCACAATGTTTTCGCTTCTCGAGCGATAACCTGTGGCGAGTTTATGCAATCTTATGTCAGATGATTTCTTGATGTCCATGTTGTTATAACGAAAAATTTCCTCTATAAATTAACAGGCATTTAAGGAAATTTATTAACTTTGCATTGAAGTTCCCGGAACTTCTAAACTTCCAACCGAGTTTAACAGGCTTCTCATCATGATTTGAACAGGGTGTAATTCCCTGACAGTCCCGCTACGGTAAAAGTCCGACCTGAGCGACAGAAATGCCGCCATGATGAAAGCAATTTTTCACGAGGATGAAAAATCATATTCTTTTACGCATACTATCCTTTTCTTTAGTCGCAGGCATCGCATTAGATGCCCGATCGGCAAAACCCGCCGCATATCTCCCTCAAGACACTATCGCCAAAACTTTGGGCACATTGGAAGTGACAGCTTCTCGCCTCCCGGGCACTGTAGAATCTTCCGTTCCTACGCAATCGATTTCCTCCGCAGATATCTCCAGCCGTGGAATCACCGACATTTCTGATGCTATGCGCCGCATGTCGGGTGTCAACCTGCGCGATTACGGCGGCGCCGGCGGGATGAAAACTGTATCACTGAGGGGTCTCGGCGCACAACACACCGGCGTGATTTACGACGGAATTGCCGTGAACGATGTCCAGACCGGTCAAATTGATCTCTCGCGGTTTTCACTCAACAATATCGGCTCCCTTACTGTCAACGCCGGAGAAACCGACGACATTTTTCTTCCCGCCAGAGCCTCTGCCACTGCTTCCTCGATCGTCATATCGACTTTCAGCGATGCCGACTTCGAAGCGAATGCCCTCCATCTCACGGCGAGGGCAAAAGCCGGAGGGTTCGGTTACTACAACCCTTTCTTTCAGATTTCAAAGACTTTCCGGCATAAACTTGCGCTGTCGCTCACCGGAGATTTCACTCACGCCGACAACGATTATCCCTATGATATCAAAAACGGAAGCGCATCCCACCGCGCCCATCGCAAAAATTCAATGCTCAATTCCGGATATGGCGAACTCAACGCCTCCTGGAAACCGGCAATAGGCCAGACCGTCAACTTCAAGGCTTATTACTATCAGAGCGGTCAGAGGCTCCCGGGGCCGGTGACACTTTATAACCCCGACAGCAACGAAAAACTAAAGCAGCGCAATTCGTTTGCCCAGCTCGGTTGGCGCGGAAAAATCTCATCGAAAGTTTCCATGAGAGCCGACGCCAAATTCAACTGGGCAGCATCGCGTTATCAGGACATCAACGGCATTTATCCCGGCGGACGGCTCGACAGCCGTTACAATCAGCAGGAATGGTATATCTCCTCGTCCGCGCTATATCGCCCCGTCTCCGGCCTCCAGCTCGATTATTCGATAGATTATTTCTACAATAATCTATCTTCAAACCGCACCTCCGACATTCGCCCCTATCGGAACTCCATCCTGCAGTCGGTGGCTGCAAAATATAAAGTGTGGCGTCTGTCGGCAACGGCCAAACTCCTCTATTCAATATATCTCAACAGGTCGCATGAAGGCGACAAGCAGGCAAAAGATGCGAAACGCCTCTCCCCTTCCCTGAGTCTCTCAATCCAGCCTGTCGACGGACAGAAGTTTTATGTGCGCGCTTCATATAAAAACATCTTCCGGATGCCGACGTTCAACGAACTCTATTTCGATCATTACGGCAGCATAAACCTGAATCCGGAAGTGGCCGACCAGTATAATTTCGGATTGACATGGAGCGTAAGCGCAGGCGACTGGCTGGAAGATCTAACCATCACGGCCGACGGATATCTCAACCATGTGAAAAACAAGATTGTGGCGATGCCCTATAATATGTTTGTCATGACAATGACAAACCTCGGCAAAGTCCGCATCCTCGGGCTTGATGTCACCCTAAACGCCGCCTTCCGCATTACCCCCTGCCAGAAGATACTGCTATCGGGGAGCTATTCCTATCAGCGCGCCGCGCCGCGAACAGACCCCGATATGCTCGACTGGATGAAACAGGTGGCTTATACGCCGCTCAACAGCGGGGCGGCGTCACTCACCTGGCAAAATCCCTGGGTGACATTGGTGGCGCACACTTCAGGATACTCAGCCCGATATGCCACCAACAACAATATGCCCGGCACAAGAATCGCCGGCTATATGGAACTCGGTTTCACGGCAATGCATGAATTCAAGTTTGCGAAAAGCCGGAGCATCGAAATCCGCGCCGATCTCATCAACGCCCTCGACAAGCAATACGAGCTCGTTAACCTCTACCCTATGCCCGGCAGAAACTGGCAGGCTTCGGTCACTTACAGATTCTGACCGTCAGAACCTTGTTATCTAAGACAACCCAAAATTTTAATACATAAAACTTAAACCATTAATCTAAAATGAAATTAAGAAAATTCTATCTGCTGATGACAGCTGCAGCCATCGCCACAACAATGGCATCCTGTTCCGACGATGACAACGATTTCAAAATCGATCCGGACTCCCCATCGGTTTCCGAAGGAGCCTATATCCTCAATCAAGGCAACTTCTATAGCAATATAGAAGGTGGCCTGAACGTGATCAACTATTCCGGCTCTTCAGCCGGCAACGTCTTCAAAGCCGCAAACGGCCGAAGCATCGGCGACACTCCGCAATGCGGTGTAGCCTACGGTTCGAAGATCTATGTCGGAACGTATGAGTCGAACACCGTTGAGATCATCAACCGCTCGGATTATAAATCGCTGAAGCAGATCCAGCTCGGCGCCGACAAGACAGGTTTCGCCGGTACACAGCCGCGCTCCATGGCAGCCATCGACGGCAAAGTCTACATCTCGATGTATGACGGTTATGTCTGCAAACTCGATACGCTCACGATGAAGATCGAAGCCTCGGTTAAGGTCGGTCCCAACCCCGAGCAGATCTGCATCTACCGCAACCGCCTTTATGTGCCCAATTCCGACGGCATGAACTATCCCAACTATGGCAAGACCGCCACGGAAATCGACCTCAACAATTTCACCGTGAGCCGCACATTTGAAGTTGGTCTAAATCCCAACAAGTTCATGAGCGATGAAAACGGCCTTTACGTGCTTTGCATGGGAGATTATGAAAAGACTGCTGCCAAAATTTACCGCGTGAACACTCATGACTATTCCGTCACGGCTCTTGCCGACGCCACTCTTGCCGCTACCGGCGATGACGAGATTTTCCTCATCAACGCTCCTTTCTCCGGAGGCGACATCACCTACAGCATCTACGACACCGACCACGATCGCCTGCAGGCATGGGCAATTCCGGAAAAACCTGCCTATCCGAGCGGAATCGCCGTGGATGAAATAAGCGACAAAGTCCTTGTCACAAGCTATGTGATGAACGGACAGTGGCCGAGTTACGACGCTCCCGGATATGTGAATGTATATGATGAAGACACTCTTCTCTTCATCCGCAAATTCAACATAGGGTCAGGTCCCTCTTGCATCTTCTTCAACGCTCTTTAAGCTTGATTCCAATTTCGAATGAAAAAATCTGTTAAACACCTTATCTTTCTTTCGCTGGCGGCCATGTCGCTCCTGCAGTCTTGCGGGAGCGGCTCAGCCGCCGGCTCTGCTTCTGAAGAAGGCGAGGTGATCGAAAACTCACGCCTTCTGAGCATCCGCGACAATGATGGATATTCGGTAGTGACAATCACCAATCCCTGGGATTCTCTCGGTAGCAAAAACGTGATCTATCTCGTTGACCGCGACATAGAGAAAGCACCCGAAATCCCTCAGGGGGCGACAAGAATAAACGTGCCCGTCGAATCGACAGTATTGTTTTCTTCCACCCATGCCTCCCTTTTGGCGGAATTGGGGAAAGCCGGTATTATAAAGGGAGTCTGCGACAAGGAGTACATGCTCGACCCCACTGTCAGAAAAATGATTCAGGAGGGGAAAATCACCGATTGCGGCAACACATCCTCCCCCAACATCGAGAAACTCATAAAGCTCAAACCGGAGGCTGTAGTGCTCTATGGCTTCGAAAGCGGAACGGCTCCCCAGCAGATTGCCCGAACCGGTGTCCCGGTGATCGAGGCCATGGAATATATGGAAACCACCTCTCTGGCCGAATGCGAATGGATCAAGCTCTATGGCCGCCTCGTGGGAAAGGCTAAAGAAGCCGATTCAATCTATGCCGGAGTGGCAAAGAGATATCGTGAGCTTTCCGCCAAGACAAAGAGCGCCAAGAATAGACCCAAGGTGATTTTCGACCGGATTTACGGCCAGAGCTGGAATGTTCCCACTTCGGGATCAATCACCGGCAACATGATTCTCGATGCCGGAGGCGAGAATGTTTTCGCGGAATATAGCGAGCATGGCAGCGCACAGCTTTCCCCCGAGGAAGTGCTTCTCAAAGGGGGCGACGCCGATATCTGGATGATCCGCTTCTATCAGGAGCAGCCGCTCACGCTCTCACAGCTAAAGAAGGAGAATGACATTTACCCTCTCTTCAAAGCCTTCAAAACCGGAAACGTATATGGAGCCAACACCCTGACAGGGCGCGTATTCGAAGACGGCACGTTCCATCCCGACCTCGTGCTTGCAGACTATATCTCCGTGTTCCACCCCGAACTCGGAGTCAAACCCTCACGTCGATATTACGAGAAAGTAAAATAACAGATTCTCACCTATGCTCACAGCGGGGCGCGTTCAATCGGATCGCGCCCCGTTTTCTTATATGCCTTTCCCCTTAAGGAAAGATAAAATTTCGGAGCATCAGGTTACGTTTATAATATATGATCGACGACATTTTCACATTTCTCAAACTGCTTCGCGAAAACAACAACCGCGAATGGTTTCATGCAAACAAACAGTTATACGACGATGCCCGGGCAAAAGTGGAGCTGATAACGATGCAGCTTATCGGCGAGATCAGCAAATTCGAGCCGTCGGCTTCCGGCATGCGGCCCGAAGAATGCCTTTACCGCATATATCGCGACACTCGGTTCTCACCCGACAAAACTCCCTACAAACGTCATTTCGGCATCTACATCAATCCCTTTGGCGGAAAGAAAAGCCAGCTGTCGGGATATTACCTGCATCTCGAGCCCGGCGCATCTCTGGTAGGCGGCGGCCTCTGGTGTCCCCCCACGCAAGTGTTGAAAGCAGTAAGGCAGGACATCTATGACAACATCGAGGAATATCTTGAGATCATAGAGAATCCGGAATTCAAGAAAATCTATCCTCAGGTGGGTTCTGATTTTCTGAAAACGGCTCCGAAAGGATTTCCGAAAGATTGGGAACACATTTCCCTTCTGAAACCTCGCGACTACACCGTAGGCTGCAACCTCACCGACCGCACGGTCAGAAGCAAGGATTTTATAGCTAAGGTGGCCGAAGCCTTCCGCACGCTGAAGCCCTTCAACGACTTCCTCAACTACACCTTCGAAGAGCATCCCGACCTTCCCCGCCTCCTCTAACCTTCGTCAGCTGTCTTGTGATCGTTTTTGCTTCGCGTTGGCAATTTGGGAGTGATAAATTTGTTTAAGCGGGCATTTTATAATAAATTTGCAGTGATTAACTCATAAAATTATTCATTATGCAAAGACAAGTTTCTTTTATCGAAGCAATTCAGATGGGCTTCCAGAAGTATTGCTGCTTCACAGGCCGCGCTTCCCGTTCGGAATACTGGTGGTGGGTTCTGTTCACATTCATTATCGGCGCTGTTTTAGGCATGTTTGGCAAATCAGGCGAAATCATCAGCGGCATTGTTTCTCTCGCGCTCTTCCTTCCCGGACTTGGACTTTGCGTGCGTCGCCTTCACGACATCAATAAATCGGGATGGTGGGTGCTTCTCGCATTGATCCCCCTCGTGGGCCAGATTATCCTCATCGTGTGGCTTGCCAAACCGAGCGACCCGAGCGAGAATCAGTATGGCTCCATGCCCAATGTAGTTTACTAACCGCATCAACAATATCAGGAGCGCGCTTTGCCGGGCGCGCTCTTATCATAATTACCGAGTTCTTATCATAATTACATAGAATGAAATTGTCGCGCACCATGTCTATTCTGTTTATCATAGCAGGAGTTATCCTTGCCATTGTCGGCGTCGTCGGTTTGACGAAAAATTCCGGCAATACGGAAACTACACAAGAATTTACCGCCCCCAAAGACCGCAATAATTCAGTCGATAATTCTCCGTCGGCATCGGGTCAGCCGGCTGATTCAGTAAATCCCTCGTCGATCGATCCCGCCAAACAACGCGGCAATGAATTCGAGGGTTATATGGTAGACGTCTTTGCCCCGGAGAAAGGATTTCTGCTAAAGGAATGGAATCAGGGACAGATCTCCCCTAACGGCAATTTTTCTGAAGATGAACTCAATCCGGACCTCAAGATCGAAAGAGTCAGACCCGGCAAGAATCTCGCTTTCTGGCTGGAATGCAAATACCGCTCGACTCTGAATTCCAAATATCCGCTGTTCAAGGATTATCAGATTGAAAGATATTCAACATTTCAGGGGAAGTCCCATATCAAAGTGCTTGTGGCCATCGGCACCGGCGGCACACCGAGCGCTCCCGAAAAGGTCTATATCCTCCCTCTCGACACCGTCAAAGTCCGGACTCTGACCAGCGAAAGTGACTATTCCCCCTTTGAACTGAAAGATCCGGCTAACGGGGCGGCAAAATATATCGACGATTACTTCAAAACCATTTTCAGCAAGAGCAGAAAATAGTTCGCGACATGACCTCAACGACACGGAGGTAAATCCCTGGGAATTGTCACGGGCGCGGACGTGGAACGAGGCGCGAAAGGCGCCGGATCAGTCGGCTGATCACGCTGCGACGCGGCGCACTTGGAGCCGGCGCATTCGCAGGAATCGCCGACACGTCGATGCCGAATCTCTCGGCGTAGGCTTCGGCTTCCTCTCTGTCGGTTCGGTAAGGGGCACTGCTATCTACACTCGGTTTGTCGGATGCGCAGACGAGCATTGACCTTGCTATCGCCGTTGAAGCGTCGCGCAGACCGGCCACGACTTCCGGATAACTTTCGAATTCCTTCATATCGCACCCTCCACCTTACGGTAAACTCCCATCGGCCTGGGAAAATAATGCATTGTTCCCTTCACGGCATAAAGCATGTGGATGGCATAATCGGGCGAGCGGCGATCCATGATCCAGGCCGGAAGGTTCTGCAGGTCGACAAGTTCACGGCGATACATTACTGAAAGATTCGTGATATAATTGCTTCTGCTCAGCGAGTTGACCGAATATTCCGGCTGACGCATGCCGTTGCTGAGAGTTTTCTCCCCTGTGGACTCATAGAAATTTATCATGCGGTGGAAAGTCAGAGCGCAATCGGGATGTGACTCCATATAATCGACCTGACGCTTCAGTTTGCTGCGGCAACTCCAATAATCGTCGGCGTCGCAAAGAGCCATATACTTACCCCGGCCAATCGGAAACCCTTCAGATAGTTACCCTGCGAACCGAGATTGCGCTCATTGCGCACGTATCTTATCACACCCGGAAATTTCTCGTCCATCCGACGGACCACATCAGCAGTAGCGTCGGTAGAGCAATCGTCGAGCACAAGCAATTCGACATCAAAAGAGCGCCGTTGCTTCACCACGCCGGCAATAGCCTCGCCGATATAGCGCTCGGCATTATAAGCCACCATAACCACGCTAACCATGGCCGCGCCGCCTCCCCCTCAACCCTCACATCCTCCATATCACTGCTATAATCCATATTCTTTATTAATGTCGCGATTATTCAAAAGCGCGTTTAAGACCCCGCGACACAAAAAATGTTAACGCTGGGGCGGCCG
>SAMEA3663118__coassemble_142_pt1 | contig 35922 bp, 51 predicted proteins | sample SAMEA3663118__metabat2_high_PE_005 | metagenome-assembled genome bin SAMEA3663118 (sample SAMEA3663118) | pig gut metagenome | biome: pig gut; feature: pig-associated habitat; material: faeces | place: Denmark | collected 2012 | reverse complement strand
GGGTTTCGGATCTTCGCACGGCATGAGCCAAAACTCGTTGACCCATTTGGCGTCCATGCCGTGATCAAAGAGGATGTGATAGGTATAGTAGTGATTGCTTTCGGTCGTGCCCTGATGCTCGTTGACTTGTATCACCGTGCCGCAGAATTTCGGCTCGGAATTAAGCATGTAGACGACTCTATCGCCCTGCTTGAATCTGGGGAATCTCGGCTCTCCCGTGAAGTTGGGTTCTTCGTTCATGATTGTTCCGTTTAAAGTTTGATTTTCTTTTTGAGCGAATGCTTTTTGGCATACTGGCTCTGCCTCAATCGCATTACCTTGCCTCGGCGGCGGACAACGTCGGCCATCGCCTCCTCTCGGCTGAGGAAATATCGACCTTCGTCCCATGCACGCTGGTCGAAGATGTCGTGCTTTTCCTGAGCTTTATAGACGGGGCAGGGATCGAACGGATCTTTTGCAGCCACCCAATACATATCGTATTTGGGCACGCGGACATTCGAATGTTTCTCGTTTGCCATAGCCTATCGGTTGAAGAAGTACGCGCCGCCATCGCTCGGTTGACGCTCGTGCATGATTTGCAGTTTGTAGATTCTCGCGGCTTCGGCTTCGAGCTGGCAGCCTTTGCTGAACTGCCATCCATCGCACAGATAGATGGCATCGCAGTCAAGCAACGCGCGGATGTCGAAGGCGATGTGGTCTTTGTAGACGGGATTTTTCCCGGCATAGACTTCAAACGGGGTTATCACTTTGTGGCCGGCCCGGCTGAGCGCGGCTTTTACCAAGTCCGCTTTCTCTCGGACTTTCTTATCATCCTGCCCCGTGATGGGCAGGGAAATGTAGATTGTCATTGTTGTGGGGAGTTTTTAAGGGTGGAAGTCGGCAATCCGGCAGCTTCAAAAAACCGCCGGATCACCCGTTTTTGTCTATCAGCTTTTATACTGGAATCCAAGAATCGCCATCGCATTCTCGTAGACTTCGGCCTTGTTTATCGCATACAGTGTGCGACGGCCTTTCCCTTTCTCCACGGCATATCTTACTTCCATGTCCTGAGGGAGCTTCTCCAGCTCCCTCATTAGTTCTTTCACACTCATGTTTGGTTGGTTTTGTTGGTTTGACTTATGCTATATTCGCGAGAGCACCATTTAGTGCGTCACATAATTCTCTGACATCATATTCACTAAACTCCGTCTCCTCTTCGGTGTCTTCGTCGTAGTGGCTTGCTTTGAGTCTGATAATCTCACCGCTCGCGCTTAGCAGCCCGCTGCTTTCGGGTGTCCAATAATCTCCTGGTTCGTAGAAATATTCCCCTTCGCATGAATAGGTTATATCAATGAGCCATCCATCTTCGTCGTAAACAAGGTTCGTGTCCGGATGATCTTCTTCATCTCCGATGATTGCGTTGTCGATTACGAGGTCAATAAGCTCGGGGATGAGGGCGTTGAGGTCAGCAATTGTTTTCATTTTTCACTTGGTTTTTGTTGGTTTGACTTTTTTGTTTAGGAGGTTTTTTGTATCTCCCTTACACCTGTAAAGTTAATACAAAAGTTTGGATATTGCAAATAAAAAAGAATTTATTTTAAGCCACTTAGCCACCTTAACATTAGTCAATTAGTGTTAATGATTTTGCACCTCGGCAGCATCCTCTTCGGCGATGATCGTGTCGACAATTCCGTTACATCGATTGGCCAGGACTCGTAAGCACAACGCCATTGGCTCGGTGACTTCCATCTTCGCACCGAACGATTCTGCAATATCGGTGCATAAAAGCGAAATCAGAAAAAGTTGCGGGTCTTGTTTGCGGTTGCACGGCTGCTTCATCCGGCTCTCGATCACGCGGTCGATGTTCTTGTCGAACTCCTCGACGAAGACCAGCAGCATCCGGATAAACGTCACTCGCGCCGGCACGTCCTTATGCTGATTCCCGACATACTGACGGGCGGCTTCGTTGGTAAACGTGACCCAGCACTTGAAAAGATCGAACTCAACTTTCTCCCGCAGCCTCGCCAAATATCGCTGATAGGCAGACCACGACGGTCCGTAGCTGATGCGAAGGGATTTGTTATATTCGTCTATACATTTGCGAATTTCGCGATTGTGGCGCTTGAATCGTTCCAGCTTGTTGTCACGGCAATACTTTATATACTCCTCGGCCTGCTCCAGAGCGAGAGCGGTCATCATCTGGGGAACGAATGTCATCATTACGGCCTCGCGCGTGCCGAACATCTTGATACACTCGTTGGAGGTGAGCGGCTTCTCTGTCTTCGGCTTGGGTTTCTCGGTTCTCACCCCGAAATCGACCGCCGGATAACAGCGAGCCCGGCATCCTCCCGCCCGGCTATATCCAGCATCGACTTGTCTATTTGCGGCAATTGCATAGCTTTATTGTTTTTAATGGTTTGTAAAAGTTCAGCGGCACGGCACGATCGCCAATGCCGCTGAATGGTTATTTGTCATTCGGGCACGAGGTCGTCGAACAATCCGGGCACTCTCGGCTTCAACGCCTCGTATTCCTCGCGGAAAAACTCTTCTTTCGTCCTTCCGCGCTTTTTCCCCTTTCGGGTGTGGACGTCAAATGTATAAGCAGGTATCGCAATCGGATAGGCTCTCACATCCTCGATCCATCTCTCCACGTCGACTTCCTTGCGGTCGTAGACGAAGTTCTGCAAATGGTCGGCATCGCGGTTCTTGCGGCACTCGCATAGCAGGATCACCGCTTTGCTCACGAATATCCGGCCTTTCGCTTTTTCATCGGTGGCGTTCTTGTTGACCAGCTCGTGCCCTTGCCACAGCGCCTCAATCTCTTTGGTGATGAGGCCGTGGCAATCCTCGGCACTGATGGTAAACAGCCTCTTCCAAACGTAATCCCGATAGTTGCTGTGCCACAACTCCAGGGCAAAGAAGCCGGCCACTCTCGCATCGCCGCGCCTGATGGCTTTCTGCATCGCGCTGCTTACTTCAAAGAAGTCGTATCCGGAAACAGTTCTCAGTATCATAACTAATTGATATTATTATGGTTTGTACTGTAAAGGTAATACAGATGAGCAAGAGATGCAATCAGATTGAACACCATTTTTACACCATTTTTACTCACCTATACGCCATTTCAGAATTTGAACTGAGCCTGGATATTATACTGAACGAGCTGCTTTGTCTTGTCTTTGCCGTTGTTGGTGATCCCTTTCATCTTTATGGCATCGCCAAAATGCTTCTTGATGAAAAGAATGCTCCGGCGCTCTTCCTCTTGGTTGCGGAAGGCCGCCAAACCGCCGGAATTGACAAACGTCCCTTTCTGGGCGAAGTTGTAGCGCAGGTCGGTCAGAACCTTGCGCTCACGGTATTTCATGTAGCAGCTTATCCAGAAATCCTCTTTCAGACACAGCTCCTCGTTCCACCAGACATTCTTGTTATATCGGACTCCGTAGGCGCATCCCGTTATCATCTTCATGAGCGAGTAATATCCCCACTCGTTATACATCACGGGGGATATTGCCGAGGTGAAGCCAAACAGATGCACGTCGAGGAGGCAGGCCATCTCGTAGAGCGATTCGATGATATGCGTGATTGTGTCGGGGTCGCGGATAACTCCCGATTCTCCTTTCTCCACATAAAGCGCTTTGACGACATGCACATCGTCGTCGAGCATCATGAGATCACCGAAGTGCTTGGCCATCCAATTCCGCTTCGGGATGAGGCCGACAACATCATCGGGATGGGTCACTATCTCGCATTCGGGATTATACTCCCGATAAATACCCTCCTGACTCTTCGCAACGCAAATAATCGGGTTGTTGACGAGCTTCTTGGAGAATACTCTATCATGCCGTTTGTGGGACGGGATCACTATCTTCAAGCCATTCATTTCTTATCGCCCTCCAACGCGATCCTCACATCCTTGACGTCGACAACATTGCTTTTGCCAATCTTGCCGGTCTTGTAAGACTTCATGCGCTGCATCCCCAACCGCTCGCGGAGCCAGTTGCTATCGACCTCACTGCCCGACTGGATGATGAACAGCTCGTGCCGCTCGTCATACTTCGGGACTAACGGATAAACGGCATTCTCGTCGGTGATCGAGTCAAAGCGGTCTTTGAACTCGTCGACGGGTTTCTCGGGGGCGAACTCGACTCCCCATCCCGCCAGCTCGGCCTTGTCCCACTCGTTGATCATCACGTCAGAATCGTTCTCGCCGAAGCTGACATTATCTTTCGTCGCATACTCGCGGAGTTTCCTGACATCGGTATCAGCGTCAAGAACCTTGCATGGAAGTTCTTTATACTTCAACTCCTTGCAGGCTCTGAAACGAAGATTGCCGCACACTATCAAAAACCGCCCGTCGCTGTACGGATAGACTATCAGCTCGCGGAGTTCAAGCATCTCCGGCGATTCGGATATGCTCTTTTTCATCGCTTCATAACGGTAATCCCGAAAGAACCGGGGATTCTTCGGGAGTCCGGGCAATTGGCCTTTGTTGTAATCAAGCAGGCCAATCGGAATCATACTCTTTTTTGCCATGACTAAACTTCATCTAAAAAAACGTCATCATTAGTCACACACAAAACTACGTGCGATGCGCCAGGGTGTCGCGAAGCAATTGCTCAACATCGCGGCATCCGAGGCGGTCAAGAAACGTCAGGCTGGCAATAATGACTCCGGCAGCGGCCACTTCTTTCTCGCTCCATCCATCGACTGAAAGGCTCATGAACGAAGTGGCGGCATAAAGTTCACGCCATTGCCGCGATATGTCGTAGACAACGGCTCGGGGCGAACTCATCTCGGTTATTTTGCCGCCTTCAATCGCCGCCTGAGCACACTGGCCGGCGAACTTTTTCAGCGGTATTGCCATTTTGGGATTCGTTTTTTGGTTTGTGAATGACTTAGGTTAACTCTCTTCTAATCCCGTCGGGGGGAGGTGGTCGGCTCTTTTCTCTCATGGCATTGTTTCTTTCTTGCCTGGAATATCAGAATGATGAATGCGATGATCGCAATCATCACAAACAATGCGGCAACAATCCAGATGGGGGATGTCACCCACCACCACGACCACGAGATAACTCCCGTCAGTTTCAGGACGAGGAAAACAACGAATAGGACCACGGGCAGGCTGGCGCCGTAATAAGGTTTTGGACTTGATTTTTGCATAGCTATTTTGATTTTAGTTGGTTAATTATCGCTTTGGTTCTCGGGCATCTGCCCTTGTCGCAGCCAACTTCTTTGGTGTTGAGCCTCGGGCAGTCGAGCGGACATCGCAGTTCGTCGGCGAACACGTGCAGGTCGCAGGTCTGCTTTGTGACTTTGCGCTGGCATGTCTCGCCCTCGATGAAGTTGTAGAAGTGATAGGGACAGTTCTTGACTATGAATTTCGTCAGCTCGTCTTGATTGACCTCGATGGTTTTCATTTCTTGACTTTCTTGATTTTCATCTGCCCGTGCTTGCGGTAAAGCAGGTTGAACTCCTTATCGCAATAAATGGTGTCATACACTTGATCGTAGGTGTATTCCGGATAGTTGTCAGCTATCTGGGGGATGGTGAGGTCTGCGTCTATATACTTGCGCATACGTTCTCGGTCAAGATCTTCAACGATTTCGTAGCAGCCATCTTTGTAGGTAGTTGCTCTGGCATTTTCGGCCTTGTCAAGGTTCTCGATATATTTTGAATGCTTGACACCCCATCGGTGCAGCCACCTTGCAATGGTGTTGCGGTCGACCCCAAAATTTGCGGCGAGGCGTCTTTCCGGGACACCCCATTTGAATTGCTCAATCACCTGTTCCTTTTTGTCCGAAAGGTCGGCAACAGGCTCTGAGCATTGCGACAGCGGAGGTCTGCCAAGCAATATGCCCTGCTTTACCCGCAACCGCAATCCTTCTTTTGTACGCTGGCGAATCATCTGACGCTCAATCTCGGCTGACAGCCCGAACGCGAAGGCTAACACCTTGCTCTGAATGTCATCGCCGAGGGTGAAGCGGTCTTTGACGGTGTAGATTATACAGCCTCGATCCATGCAGAAGTGCAGAATATCCATCACCATGTAGAGGTCACGCCCGAGGCGGCTTATCTCAGAGCAGATTATAACATCGCCTTTCTGGACGAGTTTCAGAAGTGGCCCGAGGTTACGCTTGTCGGGGTCTTTGCCGCCGCTCACTCCCTCATCGGTGATGTACTTGTCGATCGTCCATCCCTTTTCTTTCGCAAAGGTTTCAACGCCTTGCTTCTGCGAGTTCACGTCTTGCTCGTCGGAACTCACTCTCAAATATCCGTATATCATAATTATCCTATGAATTTCATATCGTAGCGGTTCTTCAGCAATTCTGGACACCAGTCGGGAGCCATGTGCCGGTAAGGATGCTCTTTGTCGTAGCTATCGCTTTTGTGCGCCTCCTGATACTCTTGCAACTCCTTAACATACCCACGGAGCAACGCGTGGAACTTTGGCTCGACAACGCCCATCTCATGCAACCCAAATCGGCTCTTTATATAGTCCATGTCGGCGAGAAAACGGCCATTGTAGGTGAACCCTTCGTTGTTGCCGTACTCATGCAGCACGGCCATAAGCCGTGCCGCAGTGTCGGTGCTGATTGCAGGTATGCCGGCTTGCAGGCAACTTTCTGTCCATTGCCTATAAACATTTGTTCCCATTGCACTCCGGCTGTTTTATTTCTTGGGATCGTCGAGTTGCTCGCAGATGGCGACTCTTTGGCCGGCATGGATTATCTTCGGCAGATAGATGTCGAGCGCGTGGTAGGGGAATCCGCAAAGCATCTTCTTGCCTCGCTTCGTGATGGTCAGATTCAGAATCTTGGCCGCCTTCTCGGCATCCTCGTCATAAATCTCGTAGAAGTCATTGACGCGGAAGATGAGAAGAGCATCGGGATGTTTTTTCTTCATCTCCTTGAATTGCTTCTCTATGGAGATTGGACGCTTGGCCGGAGTGGTCTCGGTGGCAGGTGCCTCAGTCTCGATTTTCTCCCCGTCGAGCATGTAGCCGAGCTCTTTAAGTTCCTCCTCAATCTTGGCCACTGACTTGTCATATCTCGCTTGCACTCTGTCCTTCGTTTTCCGATACTCATCGGGGCACCACTGTGCGCCAATTTCGTCAAGCATCGGCTCTGCCTGATACAGCGCGGACTGGTTGAGCAGAGAGACGTTGTGTTGCATCCATGCCCTTGCGCACATATCGAATTTCTCGGGATGCTCGGCAAAATATTCGTAGTCGTCATCGCGGTTCTTGCGGACGTTGGAACATCCAAGACCGAGAGCCGAGCGCAGATTGTAGCACTCCTTCGCAACAAGCATCATGAACAGCTTCCGCTCCTTGTCGGTGAGAGGCGCGTCAGTAAGCGCGTTGTGCTTGGACATCGCTTTTGCGCACTCCCTTTGGAGGTCGGTAGCGAGGGAATCCGTTTTGTGCTTGTAGTCGTCAAGAAGCCTCTGCACTTTCAGCGGATTGCCGTTCCCGTCGACGTTGGTCTCGGTGTCACCCTTTTTCAAGTACCACGCCTGGCGCTGCGGGTGGATGATGTTGTAATCAGCCAACTGAAGGACGCGGTAGCACTCGCCGCTTTCAAGCATGGCCTGCGTGCGGTCGTCATCGTAGGGGTAATAGCATCTGCTGCCGAAATGCATCTCAGGAGTGACTATCTCATAGCCTAACGCCTTCACTCTGTCACGAATCGCAATTTTGAGCTTCTTGACAGACTCGGGAGCATAGCCGTCGATGTTGATGGCAATTACCGTTTTCCCTTTCTCCAAAGGATCTCCGGCTTTCACGAATGAATCGGAATTTTCGGTCAGGAACTTCTCGATGAATGCAACGGTCTTGGCTTGGTAATGCTGGGGATTGGTGCATTGGCCGACTTTCGCATTCATCTCGTAGAAGAGGCATCCGTGGTTGACGGTGTTGTATTGGCATTGTGCGCATGCCTTGTCGCAACCATCGACAAATTCGGGGAAATCTTTCCAAACGGCATCGTCGACCGAGAGGAACATCGCTTTCACAAAGCTCTGGGCGGAGGCGGTGGTGAAGCCGATCGGGCCGTCAACGTATTGCTTGTAATACGCTCGCTGCTTATCCGCGCTGACTTTGCAGACCACCATTGCCGCGCTTATAGGCATCTTGTCCTCCTTGACTTCCTTCATCAGTTCCGGAATCAGAGCGTTGAGCTTGATGCGGTCTTGCACGAAGCGAATCGACTTGCCAAACCGCGCGGCGACTTCCTCGGCGGTCTTGCCGTTCTTGACAAGCTGGCCGAATGCGAACGCCTCTTCCATCGGGTCGACGTCCTTGCGCTGCAAGTTCTCGCTGATCATCGCATCGAAGGCCTCTTCATCGGTCATCTCGCGGACTATCGCAGAGATGACAGAGAAGCGGTTGTAGGTCTCGCCCTTCGGGGCGATGCAGTCCATGTCCGCCCATTCGTCGGAAAGTTTGACAAACGCGCGGTAACGACGCTCGCCGCAGATAATTTCGTACTGCGGTGCAACGCCGTTTGAGGCTGGGAATTTTGTGGGGTCTTGGATTGGCCGGACGGTTATCGGTTGCAGAAGCCCTTGCTTCTCGATGTTGTCGGCAAGCTCTTTGAGCTCTTCCTCGCCAAATGTTTTGCGAGGGTTCATCGGTGACGGGCACACCAATGAGAGTGGGATTTGTCTAATCTCCATGTCGGTTGGTTTTGTTGGTTTGACTTTGATGCTGTAAAGTTAGCCATTGTTTGCGAATTATGCAAACAGATTGGCCACCATTTTTCAGCCATTTTTTCACCACGAATAGACGCCGTGGGAAAACGTCCATTCGGCTTTGCGAAATGAGAAAAAACCGCGCCGTGCCGTTTCCTCGAACACCTCGCGGTCTTCGGCTTTCAGCAGCACGGGCGAATAGCCGTTGAGCGTGGTATATTCTGGGATGCCGAACCGCAGGCGAATCGCGGCGATGCTTTTCGCATCTCGCGTATGCCAGCTAACTATCAGCTTTTCTGCCTCGGTATGATTCATTCTCAAAAACTATCGATGTTAACATTTCTCGGAAGCGGTCGTAAATACGATCGCCATATTTCTTTCTCAAATCGTCGGTTTGGAGGTTGGTGGTGATGATTGTCATCCGCTGGGCGGCGTAACGCTCGCTGATGATGTCTATCATCGGGGTGTGAATCATGCCGTAGACCATGACCTCCTTCGGCTCTTCGCCCAAATCGTCGATTATCATCATCGGCAATTTGAAGATTTTCTCATATTCGGGCGACTTCTCGCTCGCCGCGCACATCCGGCAGATGTTTTTTGCCGTATAAAGCGGCATCTCCATCCGCTTGGAGTATCCGTACTCCCGCTCGGTCAAATGGCCTACAAGCCATGATATGGCCTTTGCAAGGGTGGTTTTGCCGTTGCCACATAGGCCGCATAACAGCAGGCCGGGGGTCGAATGCGGATTTATCAGCCATCTGGCCGCAGCAATGATATGCGATCGCGTCGCATCGTCGAGGATGAATCCGCCGCCGCGCTGCTCAACAACGGCCATCATGGCGCTGTAAATGGCATTCGCGCAATCACGCTCGGGAATTTCAAGGCTAAAACGTTCCTTTGAAACCTTTTCGGCTCGTAGCCGTAGGCTCAGTTCCACGACGTTCTGAAAATCTATCTTGATGCTTAATTTCATTTTTTGCGATATTTTCTTTTTCGCGCTTCTCGTCGTCGATTATCCATGAGTTCGCTCGACTGTCCCATCGGGTGATACGTCGGCCGTTCTTGTCGATCCAGTCGACGGCGTTGAAGTAGTCGTAGAAACGTTGGGCGCATTCTTCCCAATTTTCAAGACGCTTGTCGGCATCATGGCTCAGGAAATATTCTTTCACATCGTCAATAGATGGAGGGGTGAACGAAGGTTTCGTCCGAGGCGGCGATTTCCGATTGGCGGCTTTTTTCTCCTCTTCAGCAAACAGACTTTTTTCAACCTTTTTTGAAGCGCGTTGCGGAGCGCCGCGTGTTGCGGATGCAACACTACTCTCTGTTTTATGTTTACTGTTTATAGTTTTATTATAGCTTCCCGTTTTACTTTCCGTTTTACTTTCCGTTTTACTTTCCGTTTTACTTTCCGTTTTACTTTCCGTTTTACTTTCCCACGGAAAGTAAAAACCATTTTTCCCTTCTGCCGGAAAGCAATAAACAGGTGGCGCGGCTTTCCTCTTGCCGGGCCTAAATTCGATGAGTCCGCGCTCGCTGAGCCTACACCTGCATTCGATTAGGGTCTTCTCGCTGAGACCCGTCGAGAGGACGGCTCGCTTGTTGGGTAGGGAGAACGGATTGACCCAGCCAATCTTATTGCAGTAGTGCAACAGAAAAAAGTATAGGTTGGCTTCTTGGGATTTATAATCCTTCATCTCGACCTCGCTCCAAAAGCGGTTGATCAATTTAATATAGTTCATCGATAAAGGTATAAGGGGTATTTGTTTAGTGCTTCCTGAATGTAAAGCGCAGGGGAGATTTCAAGGTAGTCGCAGACGGCTGTCACGAACTCCGCAAGCCCGTGGCATACGACATAGACGCTGCCGTTATCTTCGACCAACGCTTGCCATGATTCCTGCTCGGGGGATTGCTTCCCGGCTCGCGATCCCTTGCGTTTCGGGACTTTCATCTCGATGCAGAGGCTCGCCTTGCCGCCGGACGGGTATAGGAGGATGAGGTCGGCCACGCCTTTGACCTGCCCCTCGTAGACCATTACCGCTCCCGACCGCCCGCCGCGCCATCCTCCGTTCGGAACGGAAAACAGCAGACGCCCGATTTCGGGGAACGTCATACGAAACCATGACACGCACGTGTGCTGAATCTTCGATTCCGTGTAGGCCTGCTCAAGTTCCAATAGTTCGATGTATGTCACTTCAACTGGTCTTTGAAAAGGTTCATGGTTATGTTGACAATATCCTCCTCTATCTGAGTGGTGGTACCGGTCACCCCGTCGGCGATCCCTTTCTTAGTCTGGATGATTTTATACATCTTTTCGTCGATGGTCTTGTCGCCGAGGAAGTAGTAGCAGTTGACGGCATTCTTCTGTCCGTTGCGGTGTGCCCGGTCTTCGGCTTGCTCGCAATCGCTGTAAGTCCAAGGGAACTCGATAAAGCCTACACGGCTGGCGGCTGTTAGAGTCAGTCCAGTACCACCCGATCGATAGTTGAGGATGATGAGCTTGCAGTCGGGGTCGTTCTGGAACTTGTCAACGGCGGCCTGCTTTTGAGTGGTGTTCTCGCTGCCCGTCACGGTGACGGCATCGGGGAACTCCTCTTTCAACGCGGCTACGACGTCTTTCAGAAAGGCGAACATTATCAGCTTCTCGCCGCCGTCGATGATGTCGTGGATGAAGTCGGACACTGCCCTGACCTTGCCATGCGCGGCGATCTGCTTGAGTATGCCTATCTGAACCATCACTTGACCGCGCATGGCTCGCATGAGCTTGTCGTCGTCGGCGTGCTTGTATTGCTTCAGATAGCCAATCAAATCCCTTTCGGCATCGTTATACTCCTTGCGGTTCGTGATGTCGCAGGTGATGTACTGGCGCGTCTTCTCGGGTAGCTGCGTCAGCACTTTCTGCTTCTCGCGTCGAAAGAAGCAGCACGTCCAGAGCCGATAGTTCAACTCTTTGATATTGGAGGATTGCTTGGGCCCGTCGCAGAAACGGTTGACGAATTGCTTGTAGCCGCCGAAGTCCTCCAGTCGGTCGAGAATCTTCAACTGCTGGATGAGGTCGGTGTTATTGTTGACGACGGGCGTCCCGGTCAGTTCGAAAATCCACCGTTTCCCCCGACAGATGCCCTCGACATACTTCGCTTGCTGGGTCTTGCCGCATTTGCATTTGTGGCTCTCGTCGATGATTACGCTTTTGAAGAGATCGACGCGCTTGTCGAAGTGGATGGATCTGAGGGTTATCCGTTTCTTGTCCGTCACTTCCGTTACAAAGAACTTTTTCAGGCTCTCATAGTTGGTGATGAACACAGGGCAGATTGCTTCTCCGTCGGGACGTTTCAACTCATAGAAGCGGTGCCAGTCTGTTTTGTTGCGGTCGTCGAGGATGATTGCATCAATTCCGGCGAACTTCTTGAACTCACGTTGCCAGTTTACTTTCAGAGCTGCCGGGCAGATGACAAGCGCGGGAAATGTATCGCCATACTTGGCTGCTTCCTTGTGAGCCTTGACAACGGCGCAAATGGCTTGCAGGGTCTTGCCGAGCCCCGGCTGATCGCCGAATATGCATCGCTTGTGGTCGAGCGCGTAACGGACTCCTTCAAGCTGATACTCGTAGGGATTGAGCAGCATGTAATGATCGCCGTCAAACGGCTTCATCGGGGGAATCTCGAACACTTCGTTACATGCTTGCTCTTTGCGCCTTACCGAAATGCAATATCTGTTGTTTACAGCCCATTCGGCGAAAGCATCGACATACCACTTGGCATCCATGCCGGGCGGATAAAACGGGCTCTCCTTGCTCACTATCCATACGCGGTCGCCGGCATCCCATATTGGGCGGCACGGAATCCGCTTTATGAGCATTACGAGCCTCTCGTGGTAGCCGAATGAGAGCCTGAATGTGTCGGGCGTTTCGGTGATGAACAAAGGGGTTGCCATGAGCAAAAATATCGGGCGATGCAATGGCCGCACGAGTTATCTGTTTCGGTATTCGTCGATAAAACTTTGATAGTGCCGGTCTGTCGGCAACGGGAGGGGTATCCTGAACTCCGTGGCGGCATCGGCTTGTATCTTGTTGAGGTAGTCGGTCATCTCGAGAGTGTTGAGTTCGGTGGTGCTGCGTATCACATGCACCAATCGGCCTCTAATCTCAATATCACGTCCAAGGAACCTCGCCTTGTAATAGTCGTGGAAATCTTCTTTCGGCGTGCCGGTGTACTCTTCCATATACTTGAACCACATCCACATCAGCGCGTTCTGGCTGATGGTTCTCGGCTTGGTCTTGCGCTTGATGGAGAGGGTGTAGACTCCGTTGGCAAGTTTGGCGGTCAGATAGTCGAAGGAATGCTCCATGACTATCTGGCCGTCTTTCTTGGTGAGAGTGACTTCCATAAGATGATTTAAAATGGCAGTCCGTTCACATCGGGACTCTGTTGGCCATAACCGCCCGAGGGATATTGCCCGGGGAATGGCGCAGATTGCTGTGCAGGCTGCTGCGCAGGCTGCTGGTAGGGCTGCTGCTGTGGGGACGATGCTTGCTGAGGATAGGCCGCCTGCTGTGTCGGTGCGCCATATCCTTGCGGCTGCTGGTAGGCTTGCTGAGGCTGCGGCTGCTGGTAGGGCTGCTGCTGTGGGGACGATGCTTGCTGAGGATAGGCCGCCTGCTGTGTCGGTGCGCCATATCCTTGCGGCTGCTGGTAGGCTTGCTGAGGCTGCGGCTGCTGGTAGGGCGAAATGCCGAAGCCTTTGATGGTCGTGAAGATGCGCCCGTTATACTCGCGCCCGTTGACGCAGGCATCGATGTTGACGCGCTGCCCCGGCTGGAAGCTGTCGAGCAATTGCATCTTGTCGCCTGAGAACTCGATAAGGACGTAGTTCGGATGAAGCGTCCCTTCCCGGTCGGCCCAAGCGTCGTCTATAACAAGTTCGCGCTTCTGAAAAGGTGTGCCGCCATTCTTTGACGGAATCTCTATGATGGGGGAGATGGAATGGATCGTCGCACCTCCGTTAATCTGTAACTTTATCATCGCTTTTAAGTTTTAATGTGAATGATCCTTTGACGGGCTTTTTGTAAAAGTATTCGGCGGCAATGTCGGGATGCTCTCTCTCAAACCGTTTTGTGTCGAAAGTCTTGCGCTCTGAGTCGGCGCCGATGGTGGTCTTGAAGAGGCCACTGTCCCATGTTTTCATGCCGCGTTTCTCCATCGCCTCTCTCATCAGCGGTTTGAGGCGGTCGAGTTCAGCGTCTATAAGCTGCTTCTGTTTGAGCAGCTTGCAGACGTAGGCTATCATATCTTCGGGGATAATCGCCTCGTTGTCCGCTTTCGGTCTGTCGGTTAGCTGAGGGTGGAGGATGCTGCGGTCGGGATGCTCGTAGACGATCGAGCCGTCGAAAGATTCATACCAAACCGTTTTTAGAAGCTCCAGCACAAGTTCGTCGGGCTTACGCTCAATCTCCCAGAATGCCTCCTCGTCTTTGCGTAGCCAGTTGGCGCATAAACCTTCGACTTTCAAGCCGGGATTCTGTCTCTCGAACAACACAGCATACACGGAGAGCTGCCATGAGAGATATTCTTTCAAGCCTGCCTCGTGATTGGTGAAATAGTTCGGGACGCCGTATCCGTCGAGGGGGTAGTAGTTGAGGTTGTTGGTCTTGGTGTCGGCCAGCCAGATGCCTCCCGTTTCCTCGCGAACCCAAACGTTGTCAATCTGGGATGCGTATTGGAAATTGTCACTGACGGTGTACTCGTTGGCGAGCGGTCTGAATCCGCTCTGATGCCTTATGTAGCTTTCAAGTTCACGGCTCACTTCCCAATCTTCATCGCCAAACGTGTTGGGGTATGATGTCTGCTTTATGCCGAGATCGTCGTACAGCTCAATGGCTTTGTGGACGGCAGAGCCGTATTGTCCGGCTCTCGGTATGGCGGTATTCTTGACGAACTCGTTTGCATCGGGATAAACACCCAATTCAAGGATAGAGTGAATCAGCCCTGTGATCCCCATCAGACGCTTATCGCCAAGGGAATACCTGTGGAGCTCTTCGTTGAACTCCACAGGGCTTTTAATCAATTCTATGCTCATTGGGCTGCATTGTTGATAGAATGTGATTTCGCGCTTACTGCCTGATAGAACTCGCCGCCTTTCGCGCAAAGTGCAGGTGAGGCGGTGCTCCATTTCTGCCACAGAGCGTTGATATGCTCTGCCGTGGTGCATCGGCCAAGTTCCTCAAGAGCCTCTTTGAGTTGGGCTCCGGTGAACGTGGCGGCAGATTGCTGAGAGTGCTTGCCTCTGTCCTTGAACTCGGCCTGATTGCCGCAGGCGAGGTTGGCATCATCGTCGGTGTCGGCTACGATGCCGAGGATAGCGCAGTAGGAGTAACGCTTCAGATAGGTAATGGCGGAGCCATAAGCCTGATAGTCGGATGTCTGATTGGGGAGCAACAGTTCGCTCTTGAACCACTGGCCGCTCTTGTGCGAGAGGATGGTTACGAGCTTGCCCTCGCTGATGAGCTGGCAGACGGCGAGACCGTTGGCTTTGAGAGCCGGGGTGGCGGCTTTCACGCACGCGCAGAGGTCTGCGTACTTGAACGAGTAGGAGCCGCCAGTCTTGGTCTTGACCTTAACCTCTTTTTCGAGTTTAGGCTGCTCGACACTGCCCTGAAAGGCAGAGAGAGCTGCGCTGATTTCGTTGATATTCTCGCTCATGTAGGAGACGAGTCTTGGAGTTGTTTCTTCCATGTGAATGGGTTTTATTGGTTTGACTTGTGTTTGATTTCATCCGTAAAGTTAAGGCAGATAAGCGGATAATGCAAGCAGATTGGCCGCCATTTTCGCGCCTTAACTTTTTGTAACGTTTGGCTCGGATTGACCGCCCAATGCGCCGGCGTTGATGTGTTCGACGGCGGCGTTTAGAGCCTCCTTGAAGTCGTCGAGATGGTCGGAATGCACGAATATTCTGTGCCTCTTCTTGCTCCCCTTGTCGCGGTCTGTGGGAATCTCGGAGATGCAGACGAAAGGCGATCCCTTCTTGTCCTCGTAAACGTCGAAGTAGTATATGCGAGATCCTCCGCTCGCTAACTTTGAAAATTTAGGTTTTCCCATTTTGATGAAGTTTGATGATTTGCGCCCCCGGCAAGTACGACCTTGCAACCTGATTTGAACACATCAAAGGGAATGTGCCATCCTGACGGCATTTCTCAGGACGTTTCGGGGGCAAATGCCCCGGGAATCGCAGCCTCGGGGCACCAAATATAAACAACATAAAAAATGACACACTTTCTCACCACTCTTGGCGAAGGTGTCCTCACGGATTGACCCAATGGTGCGCACGAAGCATTTCACCGCTTGCGTGCGCAAGCCGTCACATTGCTATACTAAACAGCAGGATTCACACCTGCGAGCCGTCCTTTCCGGCTCATTTAAAGTTAGACTTGGTGCGCACGGCAGGTTTCACCCTGCTTCCGGGCCAGGTCCACGTTTCCCCGACGGCTGCTTGGGATTTAAACTGTCTTCCGTCGGCGTGCTCGTGAGCGGATTTTCCTCACACTCTCGTGCGCTTGCTCGTCTTCCCGAGCTATGCGGTCAAAAGTCCTTTAAGTGACGGTATTCTGACGTGCTTTCAACTACGCTTTATTCCCGCCTTTCTATATCCCTTTTCGGGACGGTGATACCCCGTAGGACTTTATTTTGTGGACGGAGGGGAGTCGAACCCCCATGCTCTGTAATGCCTTGCATTGCGGGACGCCACAGAGTTCATTGCCGAATGCCGTCCGATTGCGGGGCGATTTTCACAAACCGCACCGCATCTCATGAAAAAATCTACACATTAATGAACTATTCTAACCTACATCCGCGCCTATCCTCGCGGACTGACGCGGAATCATTCTAAACAATAGCTTATTACCAAATCAAAAGCATTCTTTTGTAAAGAAGGAAAAATCAAGTTGAGAGAGCAGGAGTCGAACCTGCTTGCAGGATGCTTCGCGCGTTATCCACCTGCGCCTCCATCGGGGCGGCACTCGCCGATTGCCAATCTCTCAGTGTGGCCGAAATTACCCGTCCGGCCATCGGGCTTGATTAAAAGATAGTATCACCCTCACGGGCTTCTACAAAGGAAATGTGCCTTTTCACCCTCACGGGCTTAACAGCGAATCGATAAAAAATGCTTACTACAGATTTCAGATCAGATTTAGTTTCCTGGCGTTTCTACAATGCTTCAGCACTTGCGCGGCATTGCAGAACCATTTGCCGTTTTGCTTCGCCGTCGGCTTGACCGCCTCAATCTTTCCGGCGGCTATGAGGTCTGTCAGCCTCTTCTCGCCGCCGACTATCTGCATGGCGTCTTTCTTGCCGAACGTCATTCCCGACATGATAAGCAGGATGTTCTCCAGCAATATCTCTTTCGGGTTGACCTCTTCAATCTTGCACTTACCCATTTTATTTCACCCTTGCGACATAGACACATTTATCTTCCATGTCGGTGCTTGTTATCCACTTTTTACCCGTCTTTACTCGCTCGTTAAGCATGGAGGAACTTGGCGTGTTCCGGACGGTGTTAGGATTGTAGGTAAGCATGGGAAAAGAGATGACTTCACCTACATTCAAGTTGCGGAACTCCTCCGCAACGCCTCCGCTGGCGATTCTTATTGTATTTTCCATTTTGATCATGTGTTTGATGAGGAACGGCAGTCGGCTTCGCTCCGACGACCTTCAGGAGTGTTCCTGACGCTCTACTTACTGAGCTATACCGTTCTGATTTATATATGTGGAACCTCACTTGCTTTGAGCGATATGAGTTCTTTGCATACTTTGTTATTACCGGTCCATTTGCCACGGGCGGACACAACTCAACCCGCTCCCGTCAGAAGCTCGTTGCTTCTTTTCCTTTTGGCCTAAGCGTCGGGAGTTCTTTCTTATCGCACCACGGCCTCCCGTGGCACTCATCGCTGCATCAGCATCGCCGAAACGACCGTTTGCCGCGGAATCCTTAGCATTTCAATGTTCTCTATTCTCGGCGAGAAAGGCAGCTTTCACACTGCGATTCTCTGTGCCCTTCCGGGCGATGGTTTGACTTGGCGGGGTTTATCCTTGCGGATATATAGAGCTGAGGAGTGTCGAGATCGCTTCAACTTGCTTGCGCACGCGCCCGGCTTTAGCTTCACCTTCACGATACCACGTCTGATACATGTCGCGATCTTTCTCCAAAAAATCCTTTCGTTCTGTGAGCGTCTTGATTTCGGCTCGGAGATCCGCTGTGTCGTCAGCCGCAGGGCGAGCCATTATCATGCGGATGACTTCGCGGAGAGTGTCGGCGTCGAGATTCGGGGTTTTAAGAAACTCGTCAAGATTGCCCTCCCAGTCGTTGACGTTGAGAACCCGTTGCATGAACTCAGTCTCAATCCCTTGTTCCTCGATGAAATCATCGATGGCATCGCCGAACTTGCCGGGAACTACAATAGTTTGATCAGCGGCAAACAGCGTGGCTGTGCATCCGAGGTTGGTTACGTGGGCGACAAGTGCGTTGTAGGCTGCGTCGCTTTTTGCGATATACGCAATAGAGTTTGTTCTTTCCATGTTGGTTTTGGTTTGTTGGTTTGACTTTACGGGGTTATTTGTTTTCTTTCCATGTTTTGTTGAGGAACGCCATCGAGGCGAATGCGGCAACGCATATCATTTTGGAGATAAGCAGGTCGCTTAACCATGTCGGCGATTCGTCGAGGGGAGTGCAGAAGAGAGCGTAGACTGCTATCGCGAAAAGCGCGAAGAGGATGCTTTTGCGGATAATCCGCTTAAATGTCGAGGCTAATGTCGTCTGTTTCATAAGGCTATTTTTTTATTCGATTCGTGTTGTTCAACCAATCAATTTTCACTATATTTGTGCATTGATTGATTGATAGTGCAAAGGTAACTCTAATTAGAGTAATATGCAAGCGTTATTACTCGGATAAGAGTTATTTTAACTCTTTTTAACTTATGGATAACTATGGATATTGTAGCGAGACTTCAGACGATACTTCAGTATTCGGGGTTGTCGGTGCGGGCTTTGGCTAACAAATGCTCGTTAAAACAACAAACGTTAGATAAGCATATCAAGGGTGTCTCTGAACCGAGTGCGAACACCCTTATACGAATCGCATCATCTTTCCCGGAAGTTTCTACTGACTGGCTTCTGCTCGGGATAGGCTCTATGCTAAAAGCAGACAGGGAAACAAATCGCATTAATGGCTTGGTCGACACGATAGCGGCTCTTCAGGATACCATCAACGCCAAGAACGACACAATAGCGAGCCTCACGGATCGCATCAAACAACTCGAAAATCATATCAACTCAAAATTTTGAAATCATGGAACAGAACAACGAATCACAGACTCCTCAAACTCCTCAGACTCCTCCTCAGATACAGGCGCCTAAACCACCGATGCAGCCGACGACGCCACCTCCTATGTACCCATCTCCAAAGCCTAAAAAGAAATCTCATAAGACACTCTGGATAATATTGGGTGTGCTCGTGTTTTTCTTTATCATAATCGTCGCATCAGGCGGAGATGACAATAAGGAGGCATCTAAAAGCAATAAGCCCTCAAAAGATGAATGGAGGCAAGAACTTGTAGATGAGCTGAACGCCGAGAAGGAATATATTGATAGCGTAGTCCCCATGGCAAAGAACACAACATCGGGAGAAATGCTTTGCGGATATGTGTCGGACATGGAAGCAATCGCCGATAAGAAGCTCAAAGACTCTACATATACAGACGTCCTCGAAGAACAGGAGATTGTCGACAAGATCAATGACAACAAGAAGAGAGCGAGCGCAATTTTGCCGACCCTCAAATCCGTATGCCGGAAACAGTATGCAAAATATCTCGACGATAAGCTGTGGGAACATAACATTGACGTAGAGACCTCAAACGGAGGCACGACAATCACGTTTATCGGTGGAATTTTTGCGAGCAACAAGAATATAAAAGATTTCCAGAACCAATCGGCCGAAACATTGAGGAAGTTCGGTTTCAAGCGAGTTATCTATAAATGGATCCCTCACGATCCCACCTATACTTACTACGACTTGGAATAGCGAAATGACCTAAACATTTCCGCAAAATTGTCGGAGCGGGAAATCACCCCTCGGGAACGTGTCTCAAATCAGCACTTTACGCCGTTTTGTTGAAAAATATAGTAAAAAAATCGACATTTCCAAACCGATTGTACAATATATCATACTTTAGGTTCTTTTGTCAGACATGGGCTCATTTGTATTTTATCCTGAATTTGTCAAGAAGAATTTTAAAATGATCCTGAGCGCTAAGGCAAGTGTCCATAAGATATCCTTTTATGCTTGGCCAATTGCGCAATCCGTTATAATAAAACATCTTCAACTCCTCTGTTATGATAAACGGCACATGGCCAAAACGTAGGCATTCCCGGAACATAATCAGCCGTCCCACCCTTCCGTTACCATCTTGAAAAGGATGGATTGCCTCGAATCTTTGATGAAAATCAATAATATCTTCAAGGGTTGGAGCTTTTTTGCCGTTATATTCTTTCAGCAATATTTTGATTTCCTTGCCGACATTTTCAGGTTCCACAGTATCCTGACCCCCTACATCATTTGGCAATTTCTTATAAACTCCCACTCGGAACCATGATTTCCGCTCGTCAGACGTTCCTGATTTAAGAAGAAAATGGAGATGCTTGATAAAAGCTTCCGATAGTTTCCCGTCGATATTGTCAATGATATAGTCGATTGCGCGGAAATGATTTGTCGTTTCTATAATGTCATCTACATTGACCGGGCCGTCAGCTATACCGATAGTATTGGTCTCGAATATATAACGAGTCTGATCATGTGTCAGCCTGCTCCCCTCAATATGATTGGAGCTATAGGTCAGATCAATCTGCACACGGTGATAGATACCCCCCTTTGTTTTCCCTGATTTCTCCTCTTTAAGCACTCGTAATAAAGGAGATTCGGAAGATTTGGCAGAACGTTTCGGCGGCAGTGCATCCGCAGGAATGTTCCACGTCTTCCCAACAAGAAATGCACCCTCCATTCTGTTTTGAGCACAATAATTTCTGGCTGTCCTTTCCGAAACGCCATGCACTGCGGCCCACGCTTTAACTGAAATATACTCCATCTATCGGCAAATATTTGAATAAAATCTGCTGTAAAGATAGCAAAACTTGCCGATATCGGCAAGTTTTGCTATCTTTTACGAACTTTTCGTTCATTTTATCAATACTTCGGTAAAAATTTTTTTAACTCACATATCAGAGTCGGGGCATAGCCTGGACTCGATATCTAACCCGCTGAAAATTAACATGTTAGTTAACAAAGTTTAACATAGAAAAATTGGTTAGGTCGCTGAATTTTAGTAACTTTAAGAATGTTTCCTACGCATCTAAAGTCATGCTGATAACCGAACTACTTAACCAATACCGCGACCTCGTCAAATACATGATAAAGCTCTCCGGCTGTGCAAAGATAAACAAAAGTATCCGAAACAACGAAATCGAGATAATTTTTCTTTTTATGGAGATACCCGGAAGAATCAATTTCCTGCAGTTAGGACGCTTCGGACGCAAGTCCGAGCAGTGCTACCGCCAGACATTCGAGCGAGAGGACATGGACTGGATGGAGTTCAATCTCCATATCAGCGCCAATTCTTTCATCAAGGCCCATGGAGGCAACCGCGTCGGCATCGCCATCGACCCTTCCTATATTTCCAAGGCCGGGAAGAAAACTCCTCACATCGGCAGATTCTGGTCCGGTTGTGCCGGAGCTGTCAAGCACGGTCTTGAGATCCTCGGCATAGGCGTCATAGACGCAGACCTTCATGACTGCATGATGCTCCGCGCCGTTCAGACAGCGAACGAAAAGGGAGGCGGTTCCGAAATGAATCTATGCGACTGGTATGTCAAGGTGCTGACCGACTATAAGGAAAAACTTCAGAGGGCTACCCATAATCTGGTCGCAGACGCCGCTTTCTCCAATGCGCCGTTCGTTGACAAGATCATTGCTCAGGGATATCATCTTGTGTCGCGTCTGCGCAATGACGCGATCCTGCATTACGAGTTCACTGGCGAGCGCACCGGTAAACGAGGAAGGCCCCGCACAATCGGAGACAGGATCGATTATGACAACCTTGATAAATCCAAATTGAACAGTATCAATATGGATCCGACGGATGGAGAGGCATATACGCTCATCGCATATTGCAAGTCGCTGAAGCGAAAAATCCGGCTGGTCATCCACATCATTGCCGATGGCGGACACAGGATTTATTTTTCCACTGACACCTCAATGTCCGGAAAGGATGTAATTGATCTATACCGGACACGATTCCAGATTGAGTTCAATTATCGTGACGCCAAACAGTTCACCGGACTCACACATTGCCAGGCAAGGAGCAACAATAAACTGGATTTCGCCTACATTGCCTCGTTCGCCGCTGTCAATGTCGCCAAAGCCCTACGACGCGACCTCGGTGCAAGTCTTTCCATTGGCAGGCTCAAGTCCATGATGGTCAACGCATACTATCTGGAAAGAATTTTATTAAGGTTCGGTCATGACCCGAACATGGCTTTAAATGATAAACTTGTCAAAGAACTCTTTGGCATTGCGGCAGATGTCGCTTAGCCTATATGAATAATTTTTAACGAACTATTGTTACAACCCATCACATAATTAATCTCACTGCCAAGAAACTATATTTTGCCAAATTCGTCTCAATCACAGGTCTTATTGTAGGGTTCACCACACATAACCAATAATCATGAAAAAAATCTTATTATCAGGAATCGCTATCGCACTGATTGCAAGCTTTGCGATTTATGCGCAAATCAGGAAAAACAGAATTGATGAGGATCCTCAACTCGCGAAATGGGAGAAACTTGCGGAACAAGGTGATACAGCAGCAATGCACCGTCTCATCGAGTTCTATGATGAAAATTCTGTCGAATATGTGGAAATTGAGGCGGCTTGCGATGCGTATGGCAACGAACTTGACGCTGACAGCATCAATAGCGAGAACAAGAAGAATGCCCAAATGTCAAAAGAGTATTCCGAACGCCTGAATTATTGGCTTGATAAAGGTCTTGCCATCGGCGATCCGATGGCTCTCGCCGCAATGGGGATGCGCCTCTACTACGAAGATGAAGAGGCTGCTATCGTTTACCTATCGAAAGCCGCCGATGCCGGCAATGCTCAGGCAGCTCTATTTTGTGGTTCTGCTTGCCGGAATCAGGGCAAAGGAGATGATGCGTTCAAATATCTTACAAAAGCCTACGAATTAAGGAGCCAGTGCCGGCTGGCATCTTGCGATGTGCTATTCGGCGGGCATCGGCACATCTCTCAATCGCGACAAAGCCATAGAAGTTATGCGCCATTCCGCCATGTTGAATTATCCCGAAGCCGTATCGGAGATGCGGCGGATCGAGCCTCAAAATAAGATGTGGCAGCACAAAGCCGACAGCCTTGAAATAGACTTCCCCGATTTCCCGATTATCCCCGATGAATAGGTAAGCCCCCATTTACTTTTCCGCTGCTCTCGGTATCTTATTACGGTTAACCACGAGAAAAGAAGTTGAATAGAATTTTTTGCGGCATTCTGTTTTTATCTCGGAATAAATCACTAATTTTGAAGCCGTATGAGATTGTTTAGAAAAATATTGAAGTGGTTGCTGATTCTCTTTTTCGGGAGCAGCGTGCTCGCCGTGGCGATATATCGCTTTGTGCCCGTCTACGTTACCCCCTTGATGATTATCCGCGCCATCAATCCGCAGGGCACCGAAACCCAGCAGCAGCGCGAACGCCACTGGGAACATCAGTGGGTGCCTCTCGACGAGATGAGCGAGTGGATGCCTCGCGCAGTTATCGCATCGGAAGACAACCGGTTTTACCAGCACAACGGTTTCGACACGATAGAGATTCAAAAAGCCATCGATGAAAGCCGGGCCGGCAAACGCAAACGTGGCGCCAGCACCATCAGCCAGCAGACAGCCAAGAACGTATTCCTCTGGCCCGGCCGCAGCTGGATCCGCAAAGGACTCGAAGCCTATTTCACCGTCCTGATTGAATTCATGTGGCCCAAGGAGCGTATTCTGGAAGTCTACCTCAACTCCATTGAGATGGGCGCCGGCATCTACGGTGTCGAAGCCGCCGCCGAGCACTACTTTGACTGCACTGCGGGCCGGCTCTCCAAACGGCAATGCGCCCTCATAGCCGTCAGCCTCCCGGCGCCGCTGAAACGCGACCCGGCCCATCCCTCGGCCTATCTCAACCGCCGCGTAGCCACAATCTCCAAATTCATGTAATCAACCCAAACAACAGTCTCCATCTCAGATAGAGATTTTCTTCGACATCGCTTCTATTTTGTCATGATAGGCTTGCTGCAAATCTGGCGGCAAGAATGAGGCCTCTATCAGTTCATGCCATTTAGGGATGGCTTTTGCAAAACGGGAGAACAGTTTTGCAATTGCTTTATCATCCATTCCGCTGTCGTGCATTGCCTTCTCAAAATCAGCACGCTTTATTTTCTTCTTTTTGCCGTTGAGAGTAAGGGCCAGTTCTTCATCATCCTCCGGCATGGCAAGTGCGGTTGACAGCAGGTCGTAGGCCGGCGTCAGCATATAATTGCCTGCAGGACGGAAGAGCGAGAAGTTCTTAAGGTGCATATCGGCATTCCCGGTCAACCATGAGAACAGCACTACCTCCCAGAAATTGGCCACATCAAGCAATGGAGCCGAAGAATATTGTCGGATCAGTTTTGCGATTCGTTCGTATGAACCCTTGTATTTGTCCTCGGTGAGACGTTCCGAAAGCTGACACATGTCCTCCATCGCTACCTTCTCCCCGTTCCTTGTCCGGTCGATGCGTCGCGTTATGTAACAGAGCTCGCCATCGGCAAAGCGGATCAACGAATGCGGCACGGTCTTTATCCCGGCTGCCTCGGCCAAATGCATAGTCAGATCCTCATTCTCAGGCAGATTGACAAAGCGATCAGTCTGAGGCTTCAGTATAAAGCGACCCCACAGTCCTACAACAGTGAATCGTGGAGGTCCGGCGGCATCTCCACGCGAAATGTCGAGAGAGAGTTTTGCCTGAACACCGGTAACTGTCGTGCTTGCAATAACGATCTCCCTTGCCAGAAAGAAATGTCCATAACTTGCGGTTTGAAGCCGTCAAGTTATGGACGTAAAATACGTTTCCTGAATTAAACAGGATAATAGGATTATTGTCTGAATAGTTCCGAATGAGAACCGAGACGGACAAGGTCTATTTGGTCGGTGTCCGGGTCAAACCATATCAATAGAAAATCGCCTTCAATATGGCATTCCATATATCCGGCATAGTTTCCAGTAAGCATGTGAGGATAATAATCAGATGGAATCTGAGTTTCAGACTGAAGCATATTGAGAACTGCCATCAGTTTTTTCAGTTTATTGGGATTGTTACGGAACCGCTTGTAATCCTTTTTGTATTGTGTAGTGGGGTGTAGCTTCTTCATAATCCCATGGAGCGTTCCATCGCTTCTACTGAGGATAAATCAAGAGGTTTGGAGTTGCGCAATGCACCGCTTTGGGCTTCCTTCATGGCCGCGAGTGTGGTTTCATTAGGCTCGCTATATGCGGCGTCGAGCAATAGAGTCTCAACATAATTATTGAGGCTTCTGTTCTGACGCTTGGCAAGTTGGCGCAGCCGTTCAATAAGTTCTACCGGCAGTCGGAAACTCTGATTCTTTTTGGGAAGTGCTATATCCATATCGTAATATTTTATGCTGCAAAGTTAATGTATTTGTATTACAATAACAAGCATTCAAGGAAAATAGTTGTAGGACAATGGCTTATATGGGTGCATCCTACATTTAGGATAGCGGAAAAGCGGATAACTCTGGCGATTGCGCCATTGTTATCCGCTGATATGACAGGATAGGGTTATCTCAAGCTCTATTGAGTATGTCTAAATTGATATTGCCATACCGCTGGAAGTGCTTGAACAGCTTGTCCATCTGGTCGCGGGTATGGATGGGGATCCTTGATATACGCTTCCTCTTCCCATTCCTCGATGCGGATATTGCCGTTGTCTTCCTTGATTCGGTTCTCTTTCGCCGTCTTTGTAAAACAGCCAATCTTGTCGTTAGACTCCGGATAGGCACGTACACGATAAATGCCGAGTTCCAGTTCTTTCTTGATATGCTTGGGCTGGAGGCTAAACCATTCATTATAGAGTTGGTCGGATTCAAGAACCTCGTCAAGCCCGTGGCCGCCGATATAATCCTCAAAATAAGGATAATCGCCCCGAAGTTCTATTCGCTCCTGCAAACTGCTGTATTCTTTGATGTTATGCTCAAGTTCAACGAATACAACGTCATCTTCGTCAATGGGACCTTCATATACTTTCTGGCCATTTATAATAACATATCTGTCATTTTCATCGCTATTGGCCTCCTCTACAAGTTCACCTCCGCTATAATCTTCCGGGTAATCATCGTCAGGATAATATATATCCTCCTGAATCACTTGCTCGGCTGATGCGGTGGAATCGTCCATAGTGTCCTGAGGCTCATCTGGCAATTCAACGGCTACCTCTTCTCCGGCAGTGGTATTCGTAATGGCCACTCGCTTGTTCCTCTGAAAAACAGAAAACAATATGTCAAACAGACTCTCGATTGCCGACTGGAATCCGCAATATAGACCGATTGTGAGGACGAGGAAAACGGCAAAGAGAACATTGCCGGTAAATTCGTCAGTGCCGAAACGGGCTATGGCGGCATGACGACCAAGTAATGCCATGATTCCGCATCCGGCAATCACGGCACTCCAGATAAAAATTTTGTCCCGGGTAGGGGGAGCGAGGCTCCTCAAGCGCTGGGGCGTTTCCTTCATAAAAATAATAGTGGGTTAAATATTCACGTCTTTATAGACAATTTAACCCACTGAATTGTTTGCTGAATGTTTTCTATTTCCTACTGATCTTCCTCATTCTATTCCATGACGGAAGTCCGCGTACAAGATGTATGATTGCGGTGATGCCCATTGCCATGCCAAACCAGTAATGCCACAATCCCAGGTGCGGGATCTTGACAGGCGAAAGCAACTTGACCGTACCTGTAAGCAGCGTGGCTATGAACAGGATAACCAGCAGCCAGGTGTCGGCGTAGAACCATCTGAATTTCTTCTTCAGGGCGTTAAGCATTTTTTGGAACTGTGTCCAATGGATAAACAGAAGTGCCGTCATGGCATATCCGAATATCCAGTGACCTGCTTTTAATACATCACGCGGCTGGATAATTATTCCGTGGCTTTTTAGATGCAGCATAATGCCGATGATCAGTGTGGCTGCAAAGGTAATGACCAATGCAATGCCGATGTTTGCTTTTGATTTCATATTCAAGGATATAACAAATTTATGACTTATAATTAGCCATTTAATCCACTTAATTGTTTGCTCTGGTAAGGCCACAATTTAATCGTGTTGAATGCGGAGATATTCCGCTATATCAATTTTTGCCTGGGCTATATCAGGATTTGAGCGGCAATTCATCTATTACCGGAGCAATCGCACCTCCCCAATCTCCTCCCATTATGTAGAAAGGATAGGTGGTGGCACAGTCCATCCGATGATTGGCGCCGTTCATAATGAAAGTAACTCCTTTAGCAATGGCGCAAAAGTTACCGATTATCAGCCTGTCACCGATGAACTCATAGAAATGCGTAACGTGTTCCTCAAATCTGTCGGGTCCGTCGATGTCATCGTAATATGTATAGTCGCCAATGATTATTCTCGGATTCTTCACCACATTCTTTATGTAGCAAAGACTTGGAATCGCAGGATTTGGAAATGCTTTGTCTTTGTCAGGATATACTTTCATGATTATAGAAATCTTTGCGAAGAAGGATGTATTATATAGAGAGCTTCAAATTCGGCATAATGGCATCTATCATGGGTTGGGGAACTTCACATTCCCTTGCCAAGAGAGGCCAGCGTGAAGACACTTCGGCAATGCGGTCGATTATTTCAGTAGCTTCCTTTATATTGTTGCGTTTCGCAAATTCCAAAAGGTCTTGGCGGGTAATGTTGTCAAACTTCCCGTTGATTGACATCTGGTGCTGTGCTGTCCATCCACCCTTCGGATTATAGGCAAATCCCATGTCGTATGCCGGCGAAAGAGTCCATTTACCTTGTCTGTCCATAAGGAAGGATATGTTCTTGGTATGGTCATCCTGATTGCGGATCACTACATTGAATACCATGCGACGATACATTTCCTGCGCCTGTGAGTATGGCAGTCTCAATGCCCTCATCACGTTGAACGCCTGCTCGTAAGAGTATGAACGGGGATTGCGGTAATCATAGTGCGCTATGCCGCAAAGAGTCTGCATGTGAATTTTCTCCCCATTCTGACGGTCAAAACGCTTGGTGAGAAAGTGGGCGCATCCATGGCCGGTTCAAACTCCAACGCTCCCATACAGCGTTTTCCAAGAAAACATAGCGTCTCCACAGCGTTCCCGCTGCTACGCCCGGTCAACGCAAGCCAGCGGTCGAACAATGCTCGTCCATAAGTATCGGGCAATGAATCGGCAAGCATACCGGGAAGTCCCTTGAACGTCTCACGACCTATGTCGGAGAATGAATATATCCTTCCATGACGCACAGGCATCAGAAGCGGCGAGGGTTCAAGACCTTTGCCTATGAAGCTTTCGGCATACTCGAAATGTGCCAATTGGCGGTTGTTGTCCCATCGGAAGGTCCCGACGGGCTGGCCATACAGGTTTACTCTTGCTATATCTACCATTCTGATTCCTCGGTATTAGGTTGTGTGTTGGTCTTGTTGTTACCGCTTGCGCGTTTGCGCTGCTTCTTCTTGCTTGCTTCGACAAACTCGAAATATTCATTGGGACTCATCTCATCTTCCTTAATTAGGGGTGAGAACACATCCAGTTCGCCAAGAACGCGAAGCACACGCATCAGGGAATCGAAATAGCTTATATCGCCTTTCTCTATTCTCTTTAGTGTCGTCAATGAGACTTGTGCCTGTTCTGCGAGCGACGCCTGAGTGAAGTTCTGTCGGAGTCGCAGATGCCTTATTTTTTGTCCTAACCGACGGCGGATTTCTCCGTCAGGCAACATGTATATATTCTCTTCCATAGTCGTACTTGCGTCTATTAGGTCGCAAATATAGCAATAATAGTTCAAACTACGGCTGTTTTGTGCGATTTTTTGAGCCAGTCTGAAGATTATTGTCTATTTATAGGATAGTCAAAGATACCCTTCTGCCGAGACCCTCAAAGATTCGGAATAGGGTGCTGAGTTGGACATCGGCTTTGCCATTTTCCAGACGGGAGATATAGGTTTTCTTCGTACCGATACGCTCGGCGAGCTGCTCTTGGGTAAGCCCAGCTCTGAGTCTCTCTTCCTTCAAGGTCGCGGCGAGACAGAATGCTTGAGTCTCCTTATCAAACTCATCACGTTCCGGTGTGCCGACTTTTCCGTACTGCACATCAAGCAGTTCATCCAAAGTCGTGCAATTCATAATCCGTTCGTCTTTATTTGTTTCCATGATTCTTAATTTGAGCACCTAAGTTAACTAAAAAGTTTACTTTGGCAAAATTATTTGTGAGTTATTTAAGAGAGATTGAGTTGGCGGCATCACGTTTTTTCTGGTTGACCACCTCGGCGTAGATCTGAGTCGTGGCCACGTTTTTATGCGTAAGCATCTTGCTGACGGTATAGATGTCATTCTCCACCACCTTGCTGACGCTTGGGGTGAAATGAGTCGCTGTCGTACAAAATCCGTACAAAATGGTGCATAAAAACGCCCGACACTGACAGTTATCAGCATCAGGCGTTCTTGTAAGAGTTAAGTTTTATCGCTTAGTAATAGTCAATTACTATCAATATAATCATTGATAATCAACTAATTACTTGCCGATGCAGTGCGTAGAACATCTTGCCGCTCAACGGATTGCAATTCTTCGGGTACAAAAGCGCCGAAAATGCTCCGTTTTTACCTTCTGAAAATCGCTTTTCTCGACCCTCCCGGGCCTGTGTTTTTGTACCGGCAAAGGTAGCGATTTTCAGGGAAATATCCTAATTTGATTTGGTCATCTCAAAGATTATTTATAACTTTGTCACCGAGGTAATAATTACTACGGTGACAAAATATGAAGTTCTATAATCGCACTAAGGAAATAGAGGAATTAAAGCGGATACAAGGGCGAGCCTTTGAATCCCGGTCGAGAATGACAGTGATAACCGGTCGGCGTCGCATCGGCAAGACATCGCTCGCCCTGCGTGCCACACAAGGGGAGTATCCTACGGTTTATCTTTTTGTCAGTCGTAAAAACGAGGCTGCGTTATGCGAAGAGTTCGCCGAACTTATTTCATCCGCTCTCAGCTGCTATGTGCCGACGGAGATAAAGACTTTCAAGTCGCTGTTTCAGATGATGATGGAACTTGCGAAGACCCGCAAGTTTAATCTGATTATTGATGAGTTTCAGGAGTTTTTCAATGTCAATCCCTCGGTATTCAGTGATATGCAGAATATCTGGGATACATACCGCAACGATACGCATGTGAATCTTCTGTTGATGGGTTCGGTTTATTCGATGATGCACAAGATTTTTGAAAGTTACCATGAGCCGTTGTTTGGCAGAGCGGACGCTACCATACGTCTGTCCGGTTTCGGAACAGAAACCATGAAGGAGATTATACGCGATTTCCGTCCGGACTACACCAATGACGAGCTGCTCGCTTTTTACTGCATTACCGGAGGTGTGCCGAAGTATATTGAATTGTTGTGCGAAGATACCGATTTGTCGATTGACGGAATGTTTAACTATGTGGTCAGGGAGAACTCTCCATTTATAGATGAAGGGCGCAACCTGCTGATAGAAGAATTCGGCAAGGATTACGGGTTATATTTCTCAGTGCTTAGCTGTATTGCATCCGGGACGAACACTCAGGGCGCGATAGAAAGCGCGTTGGGCGGTGTGACAGTGGCAGGTCATCTCAAGCGGTTGATTGAGGATTATTCACTTATCAAACGGGTACGTCCGATTATGTCGAAACCGCGTTCACAGAATGTGCAATATGAGATAACCGACAATTTCCTGAGATTCTGGTTCAACTATTTCGACCGCAACCAGACACTGGTTGAAATGGGCAATTATGACCGCCTTCGTGAAATAGTTATGTTAGATTATCCGACATATTCCGGCCGTATCCTTGAAAAATACTTCCGGCTCAAGATGATGGAAAGCCACGAATATATGAATATCGGCTCGTGGTGGGAGCGTAAAAAAGGCAAAGAAGCCAACGAAATAGATATAGTCGGCATCAAAGTTGATGACAAGACCGCTGTGGTCGCCGAAGTAAAACGCCAACGCCGCAACTACGACCATAAGCTATTCATGGAGAAGGTAGAGCGCATGAAGTCTTGTCTTCTCATGAAATATGATGTTGAGACAAAGCTATTGACTTTGGAGGATATGTGATGAAGATACAGTATTGCTCAGATCTGCACATGGAGTTTCATGAGAATATGCGCTTCATGAAGTCGTTGCCGCTTGAACCGGTCGGCGATGTGCTCGTCATAGCCGGGGATGTAGGGTATCTTGTGGATTCAACCATTCCGCACCTGAGATTTTGGAAGTGGGCGTCCGAAAACTATCGTCAGGTTCTGATGATAGCAGGCAACCATGAGTTTTATAACAACGGTGATATAGCAGCCCAAGGCGACAGCTGGCAAAATATGTTTCTGCCGAATGTAGGCTACTATCACAATAAGGTTGTACGCATTGACAATGTCGATTTCATTCTCTCAACCTTATGGTCAAGAATACCCGTTGTCGATGAGTTTGCAATCCAGAATGGCATGAACGATTACTCGCAGATTCTCTATAACAAACGTCGCTTGATTCCCCAAAACATAAACGATGAGTTTGAAAAGAACTTCGCTTTCATCCAGCAGGCAGTCAAAGAGAGCGATGCGGAGGAGATAGTCGTCGTAACTCATCATCTCCCCACGTTCTCAGCTTTAGAGCAAAGACACGTTGGCGATGTCCTGAACGCAGCTTATGCCACAGAACTCGGCAACTACATAGCCGACAGTCGAATCTCCGCATGGATATACGGACATTCTCATCATCCCACCGACATGATGATAGGCAGCACCCACCTCGTCAGTAATCCCCTCGGCTATGTCTTCTGCGGCGAAAACGCCAACTTTAACGACTCCGCCGCAATAGAAGTCTGATATATTGGACTATTTGTGTGATTCAACACTTATCATTCACTTCCCGTATGTACAGGTCTAATATGTTAGACTTTTGATGCCGCTAAGTTTCGTTTGGTTCTTTAATCCGGATGGATGGCGGTTTTGATGACGCCGTCGGCGCGGATGGCGAAGAGGGTGTAGGCTTCCTGGATGCGGCTGAGTGGGTAGCGGTGGGTTATCAGATGGGTTGTGTCGATCTTCCCTTCGGAGATGAGCTGCATGATTTTGTCGCAGTCGCAGGCATCGACGCCGCCGGTCTTGAACGTCAGGTTCTTGCCATACATCCACGGCAGGGGCAATATCTGTTCCTTCTCATAGAGGGCGACAATCGTGACAATGGCATTGGGACGGGCGCATCGCCATGCGAGTTCAAAGGTATCCTCACCTCCGGCAACCTCAATCACTCGGTCGGCACCACGGCCCTCTGTCAATGACTTAAGGACTTCAAGGCAATCTGTCGGCTCGACCACATCAACATTCGGATAATGCTTCCGCAAAAATTCGCGGCGGCTCTCGTCTGCCTCGCAAACGACTATCTTATGTGGCTGATACAGTTGCACACACTCTAAAGTACATAGTCCTGTCGGCCCGGCACCGATGATCAGCACCGTATCTTCGGCCGAAATCTCGGAAATCTTTGCCGCCCAATAGCCCGTAGCGAGAATGTCGCCTACAAACAGAGCCTGTTCGTCGCTAACATTATCAGGAATCGGGGTCAGACCATTGTCGGCGTATGGCACACGGACATATTCCGCCTGACCGCCGTCGATGCGGCACCCCAACATCCATCCGCCGGAAGTGCAGTTGTTCACATACCCCCGCTTGCAATAGAAGCACTCGCCGCAGAATGTTTCCACATTCACTGCGACCCTGTTGCCTGGCTTCACCTTGGTGACTTCCGAACCGACAGACTCAACTATCCCAACCAACTCATGCCCTACAGTAGTGCCGACTTCCGCCAAAGGCACAGCTCCATGCAGAATATGTAGGTCCGACGAGCAGATGCTTGAAAGAGTAACCCTCACCACGGCATCCATCGGATCCAAAATTTCCGGTTTCGGTTTCTCAATCAGCTCAAACCGTCCCGATGCAGTATATGTCAATGCTTTCATCTCAAAATCCTTTACGAGTTTATTCTATTTCCAATGGGAGGATGTCATTATCGTTGAAGCGGTCGAAATCGGACTGGAAGAGCTTGTCCTGAATGACGCGATATTTCTCAAACTCAGTTTCAGCTTATTCTTTAGCTTGTTCGGCTGAAACATGTCCGGCATCAGTCAGAACGGGACGGTCGGTAAGATCAAGAAACTTATCAATACGCTTAGCCCAGTCCTCCATTGTCATAGGAATATGACGCTTTGCCATATCTTCCGCCAAATCAAGGAAAGAGTTGACAATTCGTCCCATGTCCTCCAGCTCACTCTCTTTGAGATAATTTTTGGCGATGCTGACATCCGGCTTAACAATCTTCCCGTTAGGAGCGTTCTCCCATGTTGTGAGACCCATGTGCTCCTTTTCAGCATTAGCCCGGTAAATTATCAGTTCGGCGGCAGTATGACCATGCACAGCGTAGTGCATTTTATTTTGCACCTTCTTGAAGAACAATCGAGTAGTGGGCGCATCACGATTGTAATCGATGCTTGTAGCATAAATATCAGTCAGCTTCTGATAGAAACGCCGCTCGCTGAGACGAATCTCACGGATTTCGGCCAACAGATGCTCGAAATAGTCCTCGCCTATAAATGAGCCGTTCTCCATGCGCTTCTTGTCAATCACGTATCCCCGGATGGCAAACTGACGCAAAATAAAAGTACACCACTGCCGGAACTGCGTGGCCTTGGTACTGTTCACACGATACCCGACACTGATTATTGCGTCGAGATTGTAGAACTTTAACTTCCTGTTCACCTGACGCTCACCCTCATTTTGAACTACCGAGAAATTCTCGGTAGTTGCCTCCTGAGTCAACTCGCCGGTTTCATATATGTTCTTAAGATGCAGACCAATATTATCAGTTGAACAATCAAACAGCTGCGCCATAGCTTTCTGCGTACACCAAACAGATTCGTTATGGTAGACAACCTGCACGCCATCTTCCTTCCCCTCAATCTGAAAGATCAGGAACTCCGCCGTACTATTTCGTATCTCAAATTTCTTCGACATAATGGTCGCAAATCAGTTAAAAAATCGTATTAATAATATTGTTTCTTACAGTCTGTTCAATCATAAACTCCGACGGCTTCAACCTGTCAACATCCTGCAAGACAATCGCCATATACCAGTTACGCGCATGTTCCTCCACTTCCAGTTCCTTGGAAGTGAGACACTGTTCAAACACCTTATATCTGTTTTCGTCTGCCATAATATCATGTTTTTATCAACTGCCGAAATTTCCTCTGTTGTTTAACGTACCGCATTCATCTTGATTCGACATTACACACACCATCTTCCAATCCCTATATCTTGCGTCTTACTGCATCTGATTGAGCCATATAGAACTCTTTGAAGTAGTTCTTGTATAGCTTTATGGTTCGATTTGCCATATTCTTCTGATACAACTGCAAAGTTAACTAAAAAGTTTACTTTGACAAAATTATTGGTGAATATATTTGAGGGGATAATTGACTGTTCGCGGCATCGTTAATTTCTTCGTACAGATTATCATGATTCCACATCAATCGGTGTTTTTGGGGTGATTTATTTGGTGTTTTTGGGGTGATTCGCTTTTAATATTTGGGATTTAAGTACATGACAAAAATTTGAAGACATCGAATTTTTGTCATGTACTTAACTGATGCGGAGACCGGTCATGCAGGCGAACAGCGATGCTCGTTTCAGCACATCCACTTTGCAGGGAGTGGCGGCAAGGCGTTTCACCTCCTCGATTTCGAATGAGATAAAGGCCGAGGAACTCGCGCCGCGACATCTTCTTGATGTGCGGATTCCAGATGGGTGGGTAATAGTCGAGGTAGAGCGACAATTTGCCGCTACGCAGTTTTTCCTGACGGAGGGTAACTTTGGTGATGGTTGCAGATTCCATATTATACTGTTTTTAGAATTATAATGTGCAAAGGTAGAAGGTGGTTACGCAGTGAGAAAAATCACCGGATTATAACTGAATCTCGGGGTTGAACAATGCCTCTAACTCTTTGGCGTTCAGCTTGACATATTTGCCGCAACGAAGCTTGGTTATCTTGTATGTCTTGACATAGTGATATAGCTGGTCGCGGGTCAGTGAGTATTTTTCCATGGCTTCGGGCACTGAGATAAACTCCACATTCTCCACCACCTTGCTGACGCTTGGGGTGAAATGAGTCGCTGTCGTACAAAATCCGTATAAAATGGTGCATAAAAACGCCTAACACTGACAGTTATCAGCATCAGGCGTTCTTGTAAGAGTTAAGTTTTATCGCTCAGCAACAGTCAGTTGCTATCAATATAATTCATTGATAATCAATTAATTACTTGCCAATGCAGAAGCGGGCGAAGATCTGGTGGAGGAGGGTGTCGGTGGTTACGGCGCCGGTGACCGTGCCGAGGTGATGAAGCGCTTCGCGGATGTCTTGCGCTATGAAGTCGGCCGACAATCCGCTCTCCATCCCTTCCCGGGCCCTGCGCAATGCTTCCGCTCCGGCCCGCAGGGCTTCGGCATGCCTGGCGTTGGTGACGATCAGTTCGCTTTCGGGATCATGCTCCTGCGTGGCCATTTCTACCATGGCGGCTTCGAGAGCTTCTATCCCCTCCCCCTCTTTCGCCGATATCCGCAATACTCTCAGCCCGGAAGCGCCCTCAGCTTCCCCGGCTACCTTAGCTAAATCAGCAGCTAAATCAACCACCTGAGCTACCTCAGCTAATTCGCCATCTCCGGCCAGGTCGGCTTTGTTTATCAGCAGCAGGTGGCCGGCTTCGGGATAGTCGTCGACACGCCGGGCTATCTCCCGCAGGTCGGCTTCGTAGCCTGGCTGCGTGGGGTCGGCCAGCCAGA
>SAMEA3663118__coassemble_140_pt1 | contig 36254 bp, 31 predicted proteins | sample SAMEA3663118__metabat2_high_PE_005 | metagenome-assembled genome bin SAMEA3663118 (sample SAMEA3663118) | pig gut metagenome | biome: pig gut; feature: pig-associated habitat; material: faeces | place: Denmark | collected 2012 | reverse complement strand
ACCTGCAAATCGACCATCAGCAGAAGTCGCTTGAGTTTTACATAAAGATGGAGAATGACAACGCAGCCCGCATTGCCGAACTGAACAGCGCGATTGACGGCAAGACCGAGCAGATACGCAAGCTGACCGAGCAGGTGATCGCCTCCGAGCATGGCCGAAACGCCGACAAGGACGAAGTTGCAAGACTGAACGGAGTGATTGCCGACCTGAAAGTCGAAGTCGAGTATTACAAGAAATGGCGATGCGAGCGCGAGGACTGCCAAGATCCGCGCGGAGCAAAACCGCCGCGAGACCGGCTGAAAGGCGTGAAATACATACCACCGAAAAAAGGTTGAAAAATATGACATACTCCCACGGCTAAAGTCGTGGGTTTCTTTGAGCCTAATCTCATGAGATTGGCCGGCCTCAACATCGAGGCCTGCATTTTTTTGGGGTGCCGTCAAATTATCGATGCCTATGTTAGTAATACAGAGTGGAGCGCCGATGATGAAGTTTGGTGATGAAGTTTGGCGCTTCATGAGGTCGGCTTAGGTTGGCCTCATTTGTTTCTAAGCGATAGCCCTTGATCGGCGAGCATCTTCTCGATGCACTTTACCGACACAAGATTTATGCGATTGATTTTAAGGAGATCCCGTTTCGTCAGGCCGCACAAATCTCTGAGCCGTTTGATGCCGGCATCACCCAGAGCATAGAGCGTCCGCACGGGTAAATCGAAGTCAACCAGCGGCGCCGACATGAGCGTTTCCATGTGCAGCCGATATTCGTCGTATTTGTCGAAGGAGTCTTGTTTGGGAAGAGAGTACATGTTGCAAGTGTATTAAAAAAGGGCGAGGGGAACCACCCCCTCGCCAAGTCAAACCAACAAAACTCCCGGTAAAAACATGGAACTTTGTTGACGATGCAAAGATAAGAAATTATTTTAGATTATCCAAAACTTTTCTTATAGCTTCCGTTGCCATCTCGGGCGTGACGTAAACATAGTTGTAGAGCGTATTGCCCACTTTGTCAAGCTTGTGCCCGAGGATGTAGTCGATAACGCCCGTATTGATTCCGAGGTCGAAGGCGTGCTGGGAGAAAGATTTGCGGGCGGAGTAATAGATCAATCCTTTGACACCGACCATCTCGGCCAGAAGCGGCATATTGTGTGTAAATATGTGTTTGAGCAAAAATTCTTTTTTACTATTAATCACTTTCAGTTTCCCGTCCGGGGCTTTGTATTTGGCTATTATTTCTTTCGCCTCTTCCGGGATGTCGAATTCGACGTATGGGTTGACTTTAACCAGCCTATCCGTTTTCTTCCGTATATATTTGAGAGTCTTTTGTTGCTCATTGAAATTTATATCCAGCAAGTCTGTGATATTTATGCCGCCAAGATAGTAAGAGAGCATGAACATGTCACGACACCTTATAATATTCTTGCGAGTTGTATCAATATCTCTTATACGTTTGACTTCCTCGACAGTAATCCAAGATTGCCGAGGTGACCCTTTGGGGAGGTGATACCCCATAAACGGATCAGCGCGGAATTGCACATAGCCACATCTTAACGCATATTTCACCAACGACATAAACAACGCCATATATGCGCTTATAGTGCTTGGGGCGAGGCCGTGGTCACGGAACTTTTTATCCATCCCGACAACAGTCTGATGGCTGATGTTGTCAATGATAGTTTTATCCGGGAGATATGTCGTAATCGCATTCCACGAAGATTTGTATGTGGCAAGCGATGACTGTTTGGCGCGAGAGCATTCGATATACTCCTCATAGATGCTTTTAAGTGTCCGCCGTTTGTTGTTTTCTGCGTTTTTGAGCTGGAACACAAGCTCGGCGCAGCTGAGCCCGTCGATATACTCCAGCTCATCGATAGCGGTCTGATAACGTTGCAGCAAACCTCTGATTTTTGTGTTGATCATTGCGGCGTCGGCCCGTTTGACAACCGCGCCATTCCTGAACTCATTCGACGAGTCCAGAGTGATGTCTGTTACGATGTAGCGGGTCTCCCCGTTGTGAGCGACAGAAATTCTCACTTTGTTTCTGCCGTTCTTTCCTTCTTTTGATTTGATGATAACAGCATTTAGGGTAGCCATGATATTTGGACAATTTTTAGGAAATAAAAAATGGTAAAACGGATTTCTTTTCGGTTGTCGAAAACCGTCAGAAGTGACCGTTTTTGAAAGATATTACTAACTAATACCTCTGAAATTGAGCCATTTCAACAATTTACGACTGACTTTCTCGAAAAATTACTATATTTTTGCACAAAAGTTTATTATTTCAGACTATGCAGTTTAACATGGAGTTTAAGGATATGGAGCTTAAGGATATTATGAAGCAAAGGCGGGCGAAGCTTGAGATCACGCAGCAGGATCTTGCCGAATTGGCGCAAGTTGGGCTTGCCACGGTCAAGGATATCGAGCGAGGAAAGGGCAATCCCTCTATAAGCACAGTAAAGAAAATACTTGAAGTGCTTGGCATGAAGATTGATTATCGGTTAAGAAAATACTCGAGCACTTCCTCAACGTCGGCTTTTACACCTTGACCGATCTGGCTTCATCCTTCCTTATCGCTATCTTAGGCTTCATGGGGATCTGCAGGGCGTGCCCGGTAGAGGGCGGTTTCAGAAAGTTCAAGGTCTATTCAGGTTTTCTCCTTACAGTCCTCTCTCTGATAATGGCAATATCCCTGCTGCTGATATTAATAATCGTTCTGATCTCGCTCCTTTTCCGCCTTTCCTGAACAGTTAAGACCTAACTAACGCCTAAGAAAATCGCAGGTTGCCTGCGATTTTTTTTGAGCTGATTATTTGCCAATTGATAGTTTTTTTCTAATTTTGTAAATATCATTACGCGGAACATTAGAGGCCGAAATCGGCCATAAGTATCATTATGGTGAAACTTTCAAGCAGGTCATTGCCTACGCCCGAAGTGATCCGGAATCTCGGCATGAGATTCCGCGATTACCGCATGAGGATGCGGATGACACGCAAAGAGGTGTCTAAGGCGTCGGCTGTCGGCATGACCACTCTCTATAAATTCGAGTCGGGAAATATGACCGATGTCTCGTTCAGCACACTGATGAGACTTCTCCGTGCAGTCGGACTCGGAGAAAATTGGGAGATGATTCTCCCGGAGCTACCCGAATCCCCCTATCTCTACAAGGATGATGACACCAAAATGCAGCGCGTGAGACACAGAAAAAACAGTCAGGAATAACGACGGCATAACAGGCATAGCAATGGCATATATAAAAGTAAAACTATTCGGAAAAGAAATAGGGAGGCTCGTATGGGAATCGTCTGAGCGCCGATCTTATTTCATGTATAATCCGCAATATAAGGGCATGATTCCCGACATCGCGCCATTGCTGTCGCCTGCCGGTTCGCGCGATTCGACGAATATGCCTGTCAGACCGGAATCTCCCGGCCGTGGCGAGCCATAATCCAAAAGACGTTAAACAGCACTCTTGCCTCGTTTGGATATCTGCCAGGCTCCGACAATAACGATCAGGAAATTTGCGACAAATATGGAAGGATGATATCAGAAATCGGCGTTTCTGTAAATTCTAAGGGATATTACGATGTGACGGCAGTTATCGACGGGAGTCGGCGCCGGCGTTTTATCAGGCCAGCCATGAAGCTATACGCCGGAATGTCGGAGCTTGACATCTTCAATCTCACGAACGAGCAAAAAACAGAATTGGCCGAGAAATTGTTTCCTCCCGAGTAACACACGAGGTAACGGACCGACGGACTTCTTGCCGTTGGTCGTTTTTTGGCGGCGGGGGCAAACCTATCGGGCGCGGCGCTTGTTGATTTGATAGCTGAATGCGAGATTCCGCTTAAAATCGCAGAGAGCTTATTCTCTGTAACCGGCAAACCGATAATGCTCGCCAAGGTGCCCTTCTTCCCCGACTTCTCGCATCTGAGCACCATCGTGCTGGCCGCCTCGATCTTCCTCTTCTACGGCGGAATGGAGATCCAGGCCGTGCATTTTCACCTGACCCCGGCGTTAGGATTAGAGAAATAAGTGAAATTACATGGGAATCTCGCGATTTTCATGTAATTTTGCTTTTTATAGGGCGTTTCCGGGATTTTTATAGGGAACGCGCTATTATTATTAACAGATGCTATAGCGAAATAATGGTATATTTTGATTGCGATTATCAGACCGGAGCGCATCCCGACGTGATGCGCCGGCTGGTGGAGACCAATGATGTGCCCACTCCCGGCTACGGTTATGACGAGTATACGGCCGAAGTGCGCCACAAAATACTTGAGGCCTGCAAATGCCCCGACGGGGATGTCTTCTTTTTGGAAGGAGGCACGCAGACCAACTCCGTGGTGATCGACTGGCTGATCCGCAGGGGCGAAGGAGTGGTATGCTGCGAGACGGCGCATATCAATGTCCACGAAGCCGGAGCCATCGAGGCGAGCGGCCATAAAGTCATCGCGCTCCCGCAGCACGACGGCAAACTCGACGCCGCCGAGCTGAAAGAGTATATCGCCGGCTTCTATGCCGACGACACCTGGCGCCACATGTCGGCTCCTGCAATGGTCTATATCTCCTTCCCCACGGAAGTCGGCACGCTCTATACGCGCCGTGAACTGGAGGACCTTTCGGCTGTCTGCCGCGAGGCCTCGATACCGCTCTATATCGACGGGGCGCGCCTCGCCTACGGTCTGGCGGCCTCGGCCGACCTCACCATTGCCGACATAGCCTCCCTCTGCGACATCTTCTATATCGGGGGCACCAAATGCGGCGCTCTCTTCGGCGAGGCGGTCGTGGCGCGCGAAGGCAAGCGGCTCGAAGGATTCTTCACCCACGTGAAAAGCCGCGGAGCGCTTCTGGCCAAAGGACGGTTGCTCGGCGTGCAGTTCGACGCCCTCTTCACCGATTCCCTCTACACCCGCATCGGACGCCATGCCGTTGCCTTAGCGCAGAGACTGAAGACGGAATTCCGCTCCAGAGGCTACAGGCTGCTTATCGATTCACCCACCAACCAGCAATTCTTCATCCTCCCCAACAGCGTTGTGGATAGTCTGGCCAAGCGGGTATCGTTTGAATACTGGGGGCCGAGGGGCGAGAACGAGTCGGCGGTGAGATTCGTTACGTCCTGGTCGACAACCGAATCCGACATCGCGGCCATCTTCACGGAGAGCCCCGGGGAGTGATCCCGGGGAGTGAAATGCGCGTTGCGAATTGATTACCTATAAATAGTGAATGCCGGTGAAATAAGTTGCATTTCAGAACGCCGTAAACGAGCTCTCCGAGGCCCCGGAAAGCGGCATGGCGGGAGGCATCTTCATCTTTTTTGAGTATTGACAAAAGCTGCTGCCGGAGCTAATTTTGCAACCGGAAAACGAAAACGCCCGATATGTATATGACCGATAAGGGCGGGCGCATAAAAAGTTGTGAAATGAAAAAACTGACAATTGCAATGGGTCTTATGATGGTTGCCCTGAGCGCCGGCGCTGCGGAGACAGCACTGCAGGTTGCCCTCAACGGCGGCCGCACAGAGACCTATCTACTCAAAGAGAAGCCGGTGATCACCTGCTCGGGCAGCGACATGCTGGTGAAGACTCAGGAGGTGTCGGGCTCGTACGCAAGAAGCGAAGTGGCGTCGATGACATTTATCGAGGATGCCGGAAGCGGCGTGGCACTCGCGGGCGACGGACCCTTCTATGAATATGCCGACGGAATCTTCAGCTGCGCCGGCAGGCAAATCAGCGTCTACGGCATGCAGGGCGCAAAAGTGGCCGAAGCTTCGGGGAGCGTTTCCCTCAGAGAACTTCCCGCCGGAGTTTACGTGATCAATATCGAGAATCGTTCAATCAAGGTAATCAAAAGATAATGAAAAAGTTTTACATAGCCGCAATCGCACTCGCATCGGCAGCATTCGCAAACGCACAGACAGAAGTCCTCAAAATCGAACTCAACGACGGAACATTCCAGACAGTTCCGGTCGACAACATCAAGGAGATGACGTTTGTCACCGAAGACGAGCCTTCGACAATAGCCGGAGAGTATGCCGGCACCAACAGCGTCAATGTCGGAGGAATGTACACATACACCGCCCATCTGACGGCCACAATCGAGGAGAACGCCGACGGCACGATCAATTTCCGCTGGCCCTCCTACAGCCTTGCAGGCACAGTGATGGGCGACCTCACGCTCGGCGCGGTCACGATCCCCAACATCCCCTACGACGAATCGAAAGGGGGCTACTACCTCGACTACAGCCGGCTTGGCCTGCAGCAGCATTTCACGGCTGTGAGCGGCGGACAGACTACAATGGATAAGGATTATGATCTCGGCGCGACCAGCACGATCCTTATCGAAAAGAGTGAAAACGGAATCAAAGTCACCAATCCCTTCAAGCTCGGAGCGATGCCTTTCCCCATCACCGCGACTTTCGAAGGAACGAAATAAAAGACATCCGAAGGAACAAATATAAATATGTCTAAACGAAGCAATCCCTTAATAATTTGTCTTTGCATGCTGTGGCCGGCTCTGCTGTTCACGGCGTGCAACGGCATGTTTGAAGGCGTCTACGACGAGCCGAAAGAAGAGTCTGCCGTCACCGCGTCGGGCCAGCTTTATATCGACGCCTCCGACTGGACCAAATGGCATTACATTGATCTGAAAGAGGTGGCCGAAGGGGCGGCTTCCGATCCCGATTACAACCCTTCGGGAGCCTGGGTGACGCTCGACATTCCTCTTGAGAAAACGGCCGACACGGCAGTGCCGGAGCAGCCGGGCATCTACACTTATTGGTATGACGTTTTCGGCGAAGGGATCAGCAAATACGAGTTCCGCGAGAGTTATGCCACCGAAGCCCAGCCCGAGCCGAAGAACTGGTCGATAGCCGTTCACCGCAACAACGTGCGCACCAACGGCGGATCGGCGGTCGCCACGGAGTTCACGAGCATCGACCGTCTCCCCTCCGATCCGGCCTATTACGAAAGCCTCGATTTCAAGGCCGACCAATGGAACGAGCGCGACGTCTGGACGATCCAGGAGAAGATGCTCCTCGGACTGATCGGAAACCAGGGAATTGCCGTCAACGAAGTGCTGTCCGGCTGGCTGACAATCAATATCCCGCCGATGCCTCCGGCCTTCACCCACAATCCGACCGTCTATGTCGTCAAGTTGGCCGACGGCTCGATGGGAGCGCTTCAGCTTCAGAACTATATGAACTCCACCGGAAAGAAATGTTGTCTCACCATAAATTACAAGTATCCGCTCTGACATGGCAACTTCCGCACTGCTTCTTCTCTCCTCGCTGATCGCTCCGATGGCAACGGCCGCCGGAGAGGAGGCTTCCGACACTTTGGCCGGGTCGAGATTCGACCTCGACGAAGTGGTGGTCACGGCCACGAGGGTGCCCAAGCTGCTGAAAGACACTCCGGTGCAGACGCGGCTCATCACCCGGAAAGATATCGAGAACTCCGACGCCACCGACATCCGCGACCTTCTGCAGCAGGAGATGCCGGGCCTGGAATTCACCTATGCCATGAACCAGCAGGTGCATCTCAATTTCAACGGCCAGGGGGGACAGAGCGTGCTCTTCCTTCTCGACGGCGAACGCCTCGCCGGAGAAACGATGGACGATGTCGACTTCTCGCGCCTCAATATGGATAATGTGGAGCGCATCGAGATCGTGAAGGGTGCGTCGAGCGCCCTCTACGGCAGCAACGCCGGGGGAGGAGTGATCAACGTCATCACCCGCCGCGCCGCCGAAAAATGGCGCGTCACCGGCGGAGCCCGCATCGGAAAGCACAACGACCAGCGCTACAATCTTTCCCTGACGCTCGGAGGCAAATATGTGAAAAACGTGCTTTCGGGCAATTACAGCTCGATCGACAACTACGACGTTCACAGCAAGCCGAATCCCGTGACCCGCGTTGTTTCGACGATCTATGGCAACCGCGTGTGGAACTTCAGCGACCGTCTCACCGTAACTCCGATCGAGAGCCTGCGAATCACGGGGCGCGCCGGATTCTTCTACCGGCAGATGACCCGCACCGAAGATGTGCCCGAACGCTACCGCGATTACTCCGCAGGACTCTCCGCCGACTGGGACATCACCGCGGCCGACGCGCTGAGCGTGAGCTATGCCTTCGACCAATACGACAAATCGGATTATTACAGGCTGAGCCATCTCGACGTGCGCGGCTACAGCAACGTGCAGAACAGCGTCCGCGCCCTCTACAACCATACGTTTGCGAGCGGCGACGTGCTCACGGCCGGAGCCGACTTCATGCGCGATTTCATGCGCAACCGGAAGCTCGCCGATCCCTGCCGCTCTCAGTTCACCTGCGACGCCTTCGCCCAGTATGACTGGACCCCTTCCGACAAATGGGAGCTCGTCGGCGCCCTTCGCTACGACTATTTCTCCGACGGAAAGATGTCGAGGGTCACTCCGAAGGTGTCGGTGAGGTTCACTCCCCGCTTCGATGTCAACATCCGCTTTGGTTACGGCATGGGCTTCCGCGCCCCGACTCTCAAGGAGAAATATTACCAGTTTGACATGGCTGGCATCTGGATCGTAAACGGCAATCCGGCACTGAAGCCTGAAAGCAGCCACAACTTCACGCTTTCGGCCGACTATACCCACGGAGCTTTCAACTTCACACTTTCAGGATATTACAACGATATCCACAACCGCATCTCCACCGGAGTCCCATATTACCGTCCCGACGACGACACGCAGCTCTACTATCTCGACTATGTCAACCTGCGGCATTACAGCGTGTGGGGCGGCGAGGCGGCGGTGCAGGCCCGCTGGAACAACGGGCTGTCGGCCCGGATAGCCTATGCCTATACCGACGAGCATCTTGCCAAAGACGCCGACGGCAACAGCGTCAACAACCAGTATATTCCGGCGCGCAAGCACACGCTGACGGCTTTCGTCGGCTGGGAGAAGCGTTTCTCACGGCAGTATATGCTCAACGCCTCGCTCAACGGCCGCGCCCTCTCAGGGGTGAAAAATGTGGAATATCGCGACTATTATGATATCTCTAAGGGAACCGTCACCGTGGATTATCCCGCTTATACGCTCTGGAAACTCCAGGTTGTGCAGCAGTTTGGCAAATATGTGAAGCTCACGCTTGCCGTCGACAACCTTTTGAACTACAAGCCTGACTATTATTATCTCAACTGTCCGCTGACCGACGGCGCCAGTTTCCTGGCCGGAGTCAGTTTCGACTTCCAATAAGAAAATTCTGAAACATAAAAAATATACTGGCTTACCGATTATGGCAACCAAGAAATATCCGGGCAAAGCTCTTGCCTCCTTTTTCCTCGTGCTTTTCATCATGCCCCTGGGGCACGCCGCGATGATCCTCATGGAGCATCTCATGGCTCCCGGTCCGCTTCATGTCTGCGCCTTCCTGCTCGGACTCGCCGGACTGCTGATCACGATAGCCGGCGTGTTTGTCAGAGGCGACTTGCGCCAGACTCTCTGCGGCCTCTTCGGCGGTCTGCTTTTCTGGACCGGCTGGGTGGAATTTCTCTTCCAGTATTACGCCGACAGATATGGCATGCAGCCCTTAGTTGATCCTGTGAAGGGGAATGTGACTCAGCCGGAATATCTGATCATGCCGGCCACTTTCGGCATGATGATGATGGTGCTTCTGATCTATCTCTTCAGCATCAGGTCGGGCTGCAACTTCTTCAACTGGTGCCAGCGGCGCCTGTTTGGCGGCCGGCGCGACATCATAGTTGTGCGCCCGATGACCCGCCACACGTCGATCGTGACTTTCATGGAACTCAACATGATGCTCTGGGTGAGCTATGTGCTGCTGATGTTCTGCTACGACACGCATTTCCTCGGCGACACCCATCCGGTGACGATCGCAATCGGATTGGGATGTCTCGTGGGGTCGGTGTTCATCTTTCTCCGACAGCTCCGCATCCCATCCTGGGGCGCCAACATCCGCATGGCTATCGCCACGGTGATGACCCTCTGGACGTTTGTGGAGATCCTCGGCCATATCGGCATACTCAAGGAGATATGGCTCGAACCGACGGAGCATGTCGGCGCGATGTCGGTGCTTGCTGCGCTCTTCCTTGGCCTTGGCGGATTCACTGTCTATAAGGCCGTGAAGAAATAGGATGGTGTCTAATGGAATGAAGTTTTAAAAGTAAAGACCGGCTCTGTCAGAACTATGAATATCAACTGGAAACGCCAGCACAAATGGTCGTCGCTCACCGTCGCTTTTTTCATGGTGCTCTTCTGCCTTTCGGGGATTGTGCTCAATCACCGGGAGGCGTTTTCCGGTTTAAGCGTGAGCCGGAGCCTGCTTCCTCCGTTCTACCGTCACCATGACTGGAACGGCGGACTGATGCGCGGCACTCTGAGGCTTCCTTTCGCTCCCGACAGAGTGGCGGTATATGGCAACGGCGGGGTGTGGGTCTCCGACTCGGCGATGAAAGAGGTGGCTGATTTCAACGACGGGTTGCCCGCTGCGCCCGATCTCCGCAACATAAGGGCTATGGCCTCCTCGAACCGAGGAAGTGCGCTGGCATTGGCCACCACCGGTCTTTACCGGCGGGATTCTGCCGGGGAAGCATGGCGCAAAATCAAAATTCCTGACGCCGGAGAGGAGACATTCTCCGACCTTCTATGCGAGGGGGATTCGCTGATAGTGATGGGGAGGTCGCATCTTTATGTTTCGGCATATCCATGGCGCAGCTGGCGCAAGATAACCCTTGCTGCGCCGTCGAATGCCGATATCGGAGGCACCACGGCCTTCCGCACGGTATGGATGTTGCATAGCGGGCAACTTTTCGGCATCGTCGGCGTGATAATTGTCGATATCATTGCCGGAATTCTTATCCTGCTTTGCGTCACGGGTATGATGATATGGCTCATTCCGAAACAGATCAGGCGTCGGGGTGTAGATATCGCTACGGCGAAGCGCTATGGCCTCAGGCTTAAGGAGAATATTCACGTTCACCGGCGGGTGGGCGTGGCGACGGTTGTTCTGACAATGTTAGTGGTGATCACGGGATGGAGTCTGCGTCCGCCGGTGCTCATACCGCTTGCGAAGACGCACGTGGAGGTGGTGCCGGGCACGGCTCTCGATTCCCCCAATCCCTGGAACGACAAACTGCGGATGATCCGGCGCGATCCCGAGTCGGGGAGTTGGCTTTTCTCTACTTCTGCCGGATTTTTCGAGGCAGAATCTCTCGATGGCGTTCCGCGCAAGATGGATCAGCAGCCGCCCGTGAGTGTGATGGGGCTGAATGTGTGGCAACGGCTCGACGATGGCCGTTGGTTGGTGGGCTCCTTCAGCGGCGCCTCTTTATGGGACATGAATAGGGGAGTGGTGACTGATTACGTCACCGGCGAACCTGTGGCCCGGAAGGCTGGGCCGCCATTCGGCAAGTTGGCCGTGGCCGGATATACCCGGGATTTCGGCCCGAAAGGGGAGATAGTGCTTTACGACGACGGATGCCGGCTGCCGCAGCCCGAGAGGCTCTCCACGCTGCCTATGTCGCTATGGAATGTGGCTCTCGAGGTGCATAACGGCCGTATTTTCTTCGGCAACGCCGCCACCTGGTTTTATATCACCCTCGTCGGCGCGATAGCCTTCTGGTGCCTGCTGAGCGGCTATAAAATCGCCCGCAAACGCCGGAATCCCCATAAAAATGCGGTAAAGTAACATTTTATGTCCCCATAAAATTGTATCAGACGTCGGCGAGGTAGCCTCTTTTCGCGCATATCTCCTTGAAGCGGGGCAGAAACGTTGTCTTGATGAATATAGTCGACTTTTCTCCCAATATGCTGTTTTTTCTGATCTCTTTGTCGGCGAGAAGCATCTCGGTAAACCCGGGCAGACTGCCGTCGACTTTGAATATCTTATAGCCTCCGGAGACCTTCTCCACACATTTCGTGCGCCTGTCGGCCTCTTCCACCACAGATTTGAGAGCCGATGTCTTGTCGATATCCAGTATTTTCTGCAGGTTGGCCTTTCGCTCGGCAAATGCTCCTTTGCCATCGCACCCTTTAAGAAGGCTTTCCGGAGTGATTTTGAATCTGCGTGTGCCTATGGGGAGAGAGATTTGTCGCAGGAAAAAGGAATAGGGGCAACTGTCGCTCAGCAATGTAACTATGCAGTTGGCGTCATCGAACTCGAATGAGCAAACATCGTCGGCTTCCGATTTCTCATATTCGGAATCAATGCCAAAGGCATATCGTCCGAGCGGCGTAAGCCTCACATAGCGCATTCCTTCGAGGAGGTCGTTTTTTTCGCATTTTGAGGAAAAGGCTATTTCTACTATTCCGACAGCGCATAAAAATTTTATCCAATGAAGCAGAAAGGGGAAGTCTACCTCATCAAACCATCGGATGTTTTGCGACCGGCGCTCATAGACGCTAAGAGTGTCGTCGCGTCGCTTAAGCGTGCTGTTGTTTTTTGAGCCGGCGTCAAACAGCGTCATATACGTGTAGGAGTAAACTCTCATTCTCAACACCGTCGAGCAGAGATAGCGCATCTTGAGATTGGAGAGCGACATCCATGCGTCGGCGCCCGGAGCGATCAGCTCTTCCGCGATCTCTGTCAAAAAGCGGGCGTTTGACGATTCGGCCCAGGTTTTCGCAAAACCCTTGAACGCCGGAAGAAACAGTTCGAATTGCGGGCCTGTTATGCGATTGGCCACACTTTTTAAAACCATTTTGGCAAAATATCCGGGATCGGCGAGAGTTGTCAGATCCTTTTCATTTTCGCCCAGAGTGAAAAATGCGTAAGTCAGCATCTCCACTCTGTCAATCGGATACTTTTCACAGCATGACGGTATCTCTGCCGAATCGAGATCTTTCTTGATTGATTTCAGACGCGAGCCTGAAACTGTGCCTCTCGCAGAACTCAACGGAGAGCCGGTCTTTCCCATCGCCGAAAGATAGGCGAGATCTGAAAAGAGGCGAGGTTCGAAGCCGACCGTGAAATTGTCGTTTTCGGGAAGAGATTCCGCCAATTGCGGCTCAACCTCCGATTTGTCGAGAAACATCTCGGCAAGCTGTTGTCGGCTTTCGGCCGGCAAGGAGAAATTATAGAATGCCGTCCTTTCCCAGCTGGAGTATCCTGATTCATAAGTTATCTCCTTAATCTTCAGCGGATAGAAAATGCACTCGATAAAAACCGACGATCCCCATGTATTCGGACGACCAACAGCGATTCTCCTTCCAAGAATTTTTCCCAATTCTTTCGAGTATACATCGGGAGAGGTGATTATCTTCTTCCAACATTGCAACAACGTGTCTGAGGCCTGTGCAACAAAATATACGTTGGCGATAAACGACGTGAAGGAGAGATAAATATATGCGATATTCTCCTTAAGGAGTTTTCCGTTTTCGATAAAATTGCGCATCAGTTTCACGATTCCCTCATCGGACGCCTTGGAAAAAGTCAGATTGCATTTACGAAGCAGTTCCCTCAAAGGGGAGATGAGGGCGTAGAGATCATCTTTGGAGACTCTCATGAGGTCGGGAAGCCTGTAGTCTTTAGGGCTGACTGCGGGCAAATAAAGAAAAATGTTGCGGCGGTCGTCGGGAACATCAAACAATTGATCCATATACTTTCCTTCCTTTATGACTAAATCGTTTATGACAAAATAAATTCAATATCTGTCTCCGACAGATGTTTCGATGTGGCTGTGTCGGCGCTGATCAGCTCGTTGAAGAGTTCGCTCTTCTGCTCCTGCAGCTGCAGGATCTTTTCCTCGATAGTGCCTACGGTTATCAGCGAGAGCGCCGTTACGGTCGATTTCTGCCCTATGCGGTGAAGTCGGTTGACGGCCTGTTCCTCGGCCGCCTTGTTCCACCATGGCTCAAAAATATAGACTGTGTCGGCCGCCGTAAGGTTGAGCCCGACCCCTCCGACCTTGAGAGTCATCAGCAGCACCTTGCAGTCGGGATCAGACTGGAAACGCCCCACGATCTTCTTCCTTGCCGCCGCAGATGTCGAACCGGTCATCGTCTCATATCCTATGCCCATCTGCTCAAGCCGCGACATTGTGGTCTCCAGCCCGGCCAGGAAGTTGAAGAAAACCACCGACTTGTGGCCGAATTCCACGGCTTCCGCCAGCGATTCAACCAGTTGGTCGATCTTCGGCGCGCCGACTCCGTTCCCGACCAGGCTTTCAGGCACAGAGGCCAGGCGCCGGAGCTCGCTGAGAGCCTGCAGCATGAGAAACTGCGACTTGTTGACGCCATCGCGGGCTATCGATTCCTCGATCTGCCGGCGATAGCTGAGCCTGCGTTCATCGTATACGCGCCGTTGCCTGTCGCTCATTTCCACGTAGATGGTCTTGTCGATACGCTCCGGAAGGTCGGCGAGCACATCTCTCTTCAGCCTCCGCAGGATAAAGGGGAATATCTTCCGGCGCAGGCTTCGCGACGCATCTTTGTCGCCATATTTTTGGATAGGAAGCGTATAGGATGAATTGAAATCCTCGGCGCTTCCGAACATCGTGGGGTTGAGAAAGCGGAACAGCGAGTAGAGCTCGGTGAGATTGTTTTCCATCGGCGTGCCGCTGAGAGCCAGGCGGTGTTCGCCTGAAAGCATCTGCACCGCCATTGTGGTCTGCGAGGCGAGGTTCTTGATGTTTTGCGATTCGTCGAGCACTATGCAGTGGAAGTTCCGGTCTTTTAGCTTCATTATGTCGTTTCTGACCAGGGCGTAAGTGGTGAGCACCACGTTGGCTTTCAACGCTTCGTCGAGATTTCGGTCGGGGCCATAGTAGGTGGCATGTGTGATGGCCGGGCAAAACCTGTCGAGTTCCCTCTCCCAGTTGAAAAGGAGGCTTTGCGGCATGACGATAAGCGACGGGCTGTCGCAACCGGGATATATCATAGAGAGGAGGGCGATGGTCTGCAGGGTCTTCCCGAGGCCCATGTCGTCGGCAAGGCAGCCTCCGAGTTTGTTGTCGTATAGATATTTGAGCCATTTCACTCCCTCTATCTGGTAGGGGCGCAGGGTGGCGTTGACCTTATAGCGGGGTTTCCGTTTGGTGGCGAGCTTGTTGAAGCCTTCGAGAATCGAGCGTGATCGAGCGGCGAAAACTCCGGTGACCTTATTCTGAATAAGCTCTTCCACTTCGGGGAGGTCGAAGAGGCTGACCTTGATGCGGCCCTCTTTGTCACGTCGACGGAAAAGGCGCTGCAGACGGTTGATATATTTCTCTTCGATGATTCCGCGGTTGCCGTCGCCGAGACTGACGTATCTCTTCTTCGCGAACTGTCCGAGAAGGTCGGCTATTGAGAAATGTTCCTCTCCGATTGTTATGTCGCCTTCCCCTTCAAGGAAATCAATGCCCGACGAGAACTTGAAATTGAGCTTGGGATTGACTGCCACAACCTTATATTCCTTCAGTTTTTCGCTTCCCGCAAGATGAAAATCTTCGAGCACCTGCGGGAGTTTGGTGAGCAGGAATGGACCGGCCACCGATTCGGGGATGATAAAGAAGTTTCCTTCGCGATAGATTTCTTTTTTCGAACTGCGGTCGGGGGCGCTGGAGAGGATCAGCTGCTCGAGTTTTTGCGTTCGCTGCTCGATGTCGCAGCCGGCCACGTCGCGGATCGTGATGCCTCTATCTTCGTCGACATGGGCGGTGCGGGTTGGTTCGACGCCGGGAGGAAGTGTGTTGCCAAGCGATTCGAGAGTGACTCCGGTGCGAAGATATAGCGCCTTGTCGGCGGCAACTTTTTCGAGATAAAGTGTCGGGACAAGATGCTCCGGAGCCGATAATTTCTTTGCTGTCATACCGTTGCAGACCGGAATGACATTCTCCATGTAGGTTAGTGCGAGGGTGAGGAAAGCGTCGAGACCCGGGCGGTCCACGCTTCCTGTGAGTGCGTCAAGGTGACGGTAATTGGGGCCGACAGATTTTATTTCGTAGACTGTCGAATCGCAAACCGCATGGGAGTCGTCAAGAAGGAGTATGTCGGATATTTCTTTTCCGTCGACATTGAGCCGTAAGGATACATCCGCCTTCTGATTGTCGGCAACGATATTGAGGCGCAAAGTTAGCGGTTCGCTGTTTTCCGGAAATGTCAGAAGGCTTCGGCGGGAAGTCTCAACGGCCACAGATGCCATGAGATAGATAAGATAGGGATTCTCCCAAATTGAAGCTTTCGGCTTATCATTTTCCCATATTTCCGCTTCAAAGGGATTGTCGCCATGGGCCACCCGTCGGAGTTCGTCGCAGAGTTTGCGCTCGCGGGGAGTCAATTGCGATTCGGAGTCATCCTTCCCTGTAAAAGAGAGAAACGGCTCGCCATCCTTGACGGTGAGCCGGAACACCGGTTCTCCCTGTTTTCTGTCTGCGCCTGACTGCTTCAGGGGGCGGAGGCCGGAAAAGATAGATGAGAATTTTTCGAAAGTATCTGATTCAGACATACTCTTTTATTTAGCGCGAAGTTAATACTTTCCGGCGGTTATTCCAACAGAAAGAATCTAAGATTTTTTCTTTCTAAGGAAAAGAAATGCGGCAAAATCTTTCCTTGGAAGGAAAAGAATTGTGGTGAAATCTTTCCGTGGAAGGAAAATTTCTATGCTTATTATGGCTAAATATGTTGGTCGGGGAACCCGCTTCGGGGTTTATGCTGATTGGCTGACGGGCCCTGGGTTGACTCGGCCGGGCTACGCCCGGCCTCGCTAACCCGGGGTTACCGAAATGCAGCCCGCTTCGGGGCTGGCAGCCGGCAGCATAGGTCGGAGGTCAAAGGGCAGAGGTCAGAGTTCAGAGGTCGGAAGACAGAGTCCAGAAGTCAGAGGTCGGAAGTCAGAGGACAGAGGTCAACGGTCAGGCTGCTTCGGGGCTGGTTGGGGGTGTCGGCGGCGTTATTTTTTTGGGGGGAGGTGCGGTTGTTTCGGCAAAATGCATTATCTTTGTTGGATGGATATGGATCTTGTCGGCTTTGTTCGATGGATATGGATTGTGTCGGCTTTGTCTGATGGGTCTTTGTCTTATGTGCTTTATCAAATAAATCTAAATCATGAAAAAGTTTCTGCTTTCTGCCGCTATGGCAGTCGCTTGCACTCTCGGCTGTTTGGCTGCTAACGGCAATTCCAAAATCGTTACCGATACTATCGATAGCCAGGTGCTTGGCGCAAAACGCGCCTATACCGTGCTCCTTCCCGAATCTTTCGACACCGACTCCCGGCGCGAATACCCGGTGCTTTATCTTCTCCATGGCATGTATGGCGTAAACGATGACTGGACTGTACAGGGAAATCTGAAGAGTGTTTACGACCGCCTGATAGGCTCGCACGAAATCGGCGATATGGTTATCGTGATGCCGGATGCCGGTGGCCAAGATCCGTCGCGACAACCTAACGGCTATTTCGATATCCCCGGCTGGAATTATGAACAGTTCTTTTTCACCGAACTTATGCCTGAGGTCGAGAAACGATACCGTATAAAAGGCGACCGCACGCACCGCGCTCTGGCAGGTCTCTCGATGGGTGGCGGCGGAACCACTGTCTACGCCCAGCGTCATCCCGACATGTTCGGTTCAGCTTACGCCATGAGCGCCCTTATGTCGCTTTCCGGCGACAGAAACGGCGATAACAATGATCCTCAGGGGCTGATTGGGAAATTCAATAAATCTGTTGTCGATCACGACTGCGTCAAATTCGTAGAAGAGGCCGATGATGCCCGCAAGGCTGCGCTCCGTAGCGTGAAATGGTTTGTCGACTGCGGCGATGATGACTTCCTTCTCAACTGCAACCTCGACTTCTACCGGGCAATGCGGCGCCAGGGAATTCCCTGCGAGATGCGAGTGCGCGACGGCGGCCACGACTGGGAATACTGGCACACTGCTCTATACACAGCACTTCCGTTTGCGTTCCGCAACTTTTCAAAATGATTCCGGCTCTAAACAGTTAAAATCAATCTAAAAGGCAATATATTGCATTATGAGGCTTAAAAGCACACTTCTTTCGGCGGCGATGGTGGTTATCGCGCTCACCTTGTTTCACAACTACTCCGACGGTTGCACGAGCATCCTCGTCACCAAGAAGGCTTCGGCCGACGGTTCGGTGATCACCAGCCATATCTGCGACGGAAATTATCGCACCTGGATGCGTATGGAACCGGCCGCCGACTATCCCCGCGACACCGTGATGAACATTTTCAAAGGGCGTCTCCACACGGAATATCCCGGCTCGATGGATGGCGTCACTGTTGCCGGCCGGATTCCGCAGGCTCGCCACACGTATAAATTCTTCGACACGGCTTATCCGGCGTTCAACGAGCATCAGCTCGCGATAGGAGAGACCACTTACTCTGGCCGCGACACAATGGTCAACAAGCAGGGAATGTTCATGATCGAAGAACTTCAGCGGGTGGCTCTCCAGCGATGCCGCACTGCTCGCGAAGCCATTGCGCTCATGGGCGAGCTTATCAAGAAATATGGATATGGCGACGGCGGAGAATGCCTCACGATCGCCGACCCGAAAGAGGCATGGATCTTCGAAGTTCAGGGAGAGGGCCCGAAAAAGATCGGAGGCGTCTGGGCGGCGCAGCGCATTCCCGAAGGGGAGGTGGCTGTTTCCGCCAATGTGAGCCGCATCGGCGAAATCGACTTCAATGATCACGAGAATTTCATGTGGTCGGAAAATGTGAAGGATGTCGCACGCAAGATGAAGCTATGGGACGGCAAGGAACCCTTCAGTTTCTGGAAAGCCTATAGCGGAGGCAACTATCTCAAGGAGAAGAAAAACTATAGCGTCCGCGAACTTTATATCATGCAGCAGCTCGCTCCGTCGGCCGGATTCAGCGCCGATATGGAGGAGCTGCCGGTGAGCTTCCGTCCCGACTCGGCGGTGAGCGTCAACCGCATCAGCGAACTTTTCGGATCATATTACGAAGGGACGCCACTCAACCTCTCGGCCCGTCTGCGCGTGCCCAATCCCGAGAAGAAGAAAAATCCGGAGGCAGCCGACAGCATTGTCTCCCCCTGCGCCAATCCCTGGATGCGCCCCGACGAATTCGCCCTTTTCGAAGCTTTGGGCGACACCACGATGCGCAACATCCGCACCGTGAGCGTTCCCTGGTCGTCTTATTCCACGATCATACAGTGCCGCGACTGGCTTCCCGACGAGATCGGTTGCGTGGCGTGGGTGCTTCTTGACAATCCGGGTCTTTCGCCTCGCTTTCCGGTGATGGCCGGCGCCACGGAGATGCCGCGACTGCTCGACGTGTGCGGGCAGAAGATGCAGCGCGACGACGCAGCCCTTTGGCATTTCCGCAAGCCCAACCGTCTGGCGACAGTGCGCTGGGGAAAATCTCGCGGCAAAATCGAGCCTCTCCGCGCCTATTTCTCCGCCAAAGGGGCAAGGGAGCTTCCAATGATCGAGGAGGAATACAAGGCGTTGGTCAGCGCCGGAGATACAGTAAAAGCCGTCGAATTGCTCAACGGCTTTACAAACGATTATTTCGGCGCCATCCTTCTGCGCTGGGATGATCTCGAGCGTCAGCTCTGGATCGACAACCGCAACGGTTTCTGATCAGATTTCAATCCTGCTCATGGCCTCGTCGAAAGCGTTGGCCATAGAAGCAGCCGCCCGTCGGCCGTCGCCCATGGCGAGAATCACGGTCGAGGGGCCGCGCACAATGTCGCCGCCTGCGTAGACCATCGACGAATTCGACTTCTGCGAATCGTCGAGCACCATGATTTCACCTTTACGCGAGAGCTGCACGCCGACCGGCACGTCGGGTGTGTTGGGAAAATATCCCACGCTGATCACCACGAGGTCGACGTCGATCTCCTCCAGAGCGCCGGGAATCGGGCGCGGAGAGCGGCGTCCCGACTCGTCGGGCTCGCCAAGTTCCATTTTCTGAACGGTCATCGAGCGGAGATAGCCGCGCTCGTCGGCATGATATTCAGTAGGAGTGCAGAGCGTCAGGAACTCCACACCCTCTTCGCGGGCATGGCGGATCTCGTCGAGACGGGCCGGCATCTCCTCCAGTCCGCGGCGATAAACGATCATCGACTTTTCTGCTCCCATCCTCACGGCCGCCCTCACGGCGTCGATGGCGGTGTTGCCTCCGCCGATCACAGCCACCGTCTTGCCGCGAAGCTCCACATTGGTGTTGCCGAAGATCTTCGGCCCAAGCAGATTCTCGCGCATCAGATATTCGTTGGCGGTCATAACGCCGGGCAGATTCTCGCCGGGAATGTTCATGAAGCGTGGTTTCCCCGCTCCGGTGGCGAGATAGATCCCCTTGTATCCCCGCCGGCGCAGGTCGTCGTAGGTGAGAGTGTGGCCGATAAAGCAGTCTTTCACGAACTCCACGCCCATTTTGCGGAGCTTCTTGATCTCGTGGTCCACGATGTAGTTTGGAAGGCAGAAGGGGGGAATGCCATATTTAAGCACGCCGCCAAACTGGCTGAGGGCCTCGAAGACCGTGACGCGGAAGCCTCTCATGCACATGTCGCCGGCGAAAGCCAGGCCGGAAGGACCTGAACCGACCACAGCCACCTTGAAGGGGAAGAAAGGCTGCGGAGCCGGTTCCTCCTTCTCATCCTCGCCATGAGGACTCTGATAGTCGGAAATGTTGCGTTCGAAGTCGGCCACGAAGCGCTCCAGATTGCCGATCGCCACCGGCTTCTTCCCCATTTTATTGTAAATGCAGCCTGCCTCGCATTGTTTTTCCTGGGGGCATACGCGGCCGCAGACGGCGGGAAGCACCGTGGTGCGGTTGAGCACGGTCATCGCGCCGGGGAAATCGCGGCGTTCGATGTTTTTGATGAAGCCGGGTATGTCGTTATGGACCGGACATCCCTTGATGCAGCCGGGGTCGGGGCAGTCGAGGCATCGCGAGGCCTCGAGCACAGCCTGTTCGTAGCTCAGGCCTTCGGCCACCTCCTTCTGGTTGGTGACGCGGTAGGCGGCGTCGAGTTCGGGCATCTTCACGCGCGGAATCGCCGTGCGCTGTTTCGGAGTGAGTTTGGCGCGGAGTCTGACCCGCCATTCTTTATCGCGGTCGGTATTCATACAAAAAGTCTTTGGCGGTTGAACATCTGGTCGAAATCGACCTCGTGGGCGTTGAAGATCGGGCCGTCGGTGCAGGTCTGTTTTCTCTCGCCGTTGACCATCACCCGGCATATTCCGCAAATTCCGATTCCGTCGATCATGAGCATATTGAGCACGCAGTCGGCGGGGATTCCGAGGCGTTTTGTTTCGGCGGCCACGCGTTTCATCATCAGAGTGGGGCCGGCCATGATCACGCGGTCGATGTCGTAGTCGTGAAGGCATTTCTCCACGACCCCGACAAGTTCGGCGTCGGTGACGGGGAACACTTTTTCGCATTCCGACTCTATTTCACCGAGCAGGCACTGAGTGCGCGAAGATTCCTCTGAGAGCACGGCCACGCAGCGGCATCCGCGGGCATGGTTGGCCTTGATGAGGGGAAGCAGGGAGACCACCCCCGAACCGTCGCCGAAGAAGAGAATCTTCTGGTTTTCCATGATTTGGGCCGGTCGGCCGAGGGGCCCGAGCAGGTCGGGGAGAGCCTCGCCGGGCTTGAGCATCGAGAGGATTTCCTCCAGGCCGTCGGCGCGGTGGATGATCACGTCGATAATGCCGTTGTCGGAATCGGAGTTGATTATGGAGAATGGGATTCGTTCACCCTCCTTCTTGAATTTGATGATCACGAAATGCCCCGGAAGGCACTTCACAGCCACTTCAGGATTATAGATCCTCACCCGGGCGGTGCGCTCGGAATAAGGGGATATGCTTACTATTTCATTCATGATTTGTCGGTTTGGCGCGGAAAGAGATTGTAAATATAGCAAAAAGGAGGGAATCTGCAAAAAAATCCCCGTCGCTCGGGAAGCGGCGGGGTGATAATCGGGGTTTTCGGTTGATCAGAAAGTGGTGTCGGGACGCACGTCAATGTCGTTTGTAGTCTCGAGAAGCATTTCGCCGTTGTCTTTGATATAGAGGTAGGCGTCTTTCTGACCTTTTAGCTCCATCTCGATTTCATAGAAGTTCATGTCGGGACGCTTGTAATATTCCACGTCGTCAACCACGTAGGTGGCATATTTGCTCTTTTCGATGGCGGCCTTTACGGCGGGTTCGACTGCGGTGATGTCGGTGTTATAGTCGGTTTCGGTCATCACCCAGCGGGTGTTCTGGTCAAACCAGACGTCAACGTCATATCTGTCTTTGTAGCCTTCGGCCACTTTCCATTGACCTTTCTTTTCCCATTTCACGTTGGTGAGATCGGGTTCTACTTGTTCAAGGGCCGATTTGAAATCATCGTCTACTTTGATGTCGTCATCGTCGTCGCAGGCGGTGAAAGCAGACAACGCTGCGGCAATGCCCAGTGTGTAAGCCAGTCCTTTAAATAGTTTCATAAGGGTTATAAGTTTTAATAATTCTCCGGCGGTTGCCGGATACATGATTATTCATGCATTCATTATAAAAACGCAAAAGTTAGTGAAATGTTTGATGGGATTCGTTGATTTTTGATGCCGACGGGTTTGAAAGAGGCGTTCAAATGGCTATATTTGCAGAAGAAAACAGAAGCTATGACAGCAGAACAGATAAAAACACCCCTCAGCGACACGCGGCGACGTGCGGAGTCGGTGTGTTATGTTGTGATGTGGGGTCTCGTGGCTGCGTTCTATCTCCTGAACGTCATCCGGGCGCGGAGCGTCAGCGGCGAGCAGCCTCTTTTCGAGCGGGGAATGGCGGTGCGGGCTTTTGTGGCTCTTGTCCCTTTTGTGGCTCTGTTTATCGTCAACAACTGCATCCTCATTCCCCGCCTGCTTCTGAGGGGAAGGTTCGCGCTCTATTTTATAGCTGCGGTTGCGGCCATATTCCTCGTGTGGCTTTACCAATATGAGCAGTTTATGGAGTTTCTTGCCAAAATCGGACCTCCGCCGGAGGGGGCGCGTGGCCCGCGTCCGCACCGGTTCCACCGCCCGCTCGGAGCGATGCCTCTTTTTCTCGATTTCGTCTACGACCTCCTTGTGGTCGGAATGAACATCGCCACGGCCCTGATTTTCCAGAACTATCGATATCGCCTTGAACGCCAGCGGCTGAGCCGGGCTAATGCCGAGAGCCAACTGACATATCTAAAAGACCAGATCAATCCACATTTCTACATGAACATGCTCAACAACATCCACGGCATGATTGAGATTGATCCGGAAAAGGCGCAGGACATGGTGCTCCGCATGTCGAAACTTATGCGCTATATGCTTTATGAGAGTTCGAAGCCGAAGATACCCCTTAGCCGGGAAATAGAGTTCCTTCGCGACTATCTTCAGATCATGCGTCAGAGGTATCCGGAGAGCAAAGTGAAGATTGAGGCCGAATTCCCCTCCGCTGCCGAGTCGGGGAGTATCATGGTGGCTCCGCTGCTTTATCTTGTATATATCGAAAATGCGTTCAAGCATGGGATAAGTTATCAGGCGGTGTCGCGCGTTTCGGTGAAAATCTCGATTGGCGGTGACAAGGTGACATTTGATTGCGAGAACACGGTTGCCGCCGATAGCAAAGCCGATAAGTCAGGAGATAGTCACGGCATAGGATTGCAGAACGCATCGAAGCGGCTCCAGCTCATATATGGTGATTCCTTCACTCTGACGGAGGGTGAGGAGAGCGATGAAGGGGAGGAGAACAAGTTGTATAGAGTAAGTCTAACAATTCCCAAACAGAAATAAATCATGGAAATCCGCACTGTAATAATCGACGACGAACCGATCGCGCTCGAAAAGTTGAAAAGTTATGTGGCGAAAGTGCCGTTTCTCAAGCTTGTGGGAGAGTTTTCCAGCGCAGTTGAGGCTGCGGCGTTTATCAACGAGGGGAATGCCGACGTGATATTCACCGACATCAGCATGCCCGATCTCGACGGAATGCAGTTTGTCGAGACGTTGGCCAACGCGCCGATGGTGGTCTTTATCACCGCTCATCCTCAATATGCGGTCGACAGTTACAGGCTTTCAGCCGTGGACTATCTTCTTAAGCCGTATGGTTTTGCCGATTTCCAGCGGGCGGCCAACAAGGTGCTTGAGAATTGGCGGGCACGCAGTCATAGCGGGGAATCGGAACGGGCTGTCAGACCTGATCGCGATTCTTCGCTCTTTGTGAAGGTAGACTATAAATATCTACGTGTTAACCTCGCTGACATCCGCTATGTGAAGGGATATGGCGAATATCTCCAGATTTATCTTTCCGGGCAGACCAAACCGTTGATCACGCTGAGCAGTTTCGCGGCGATAAGGGAGAAACTCTCTCCGAATTTCCTGCAGATCCACAGGTCGTATATCGTCAACATGGATCAGGTGGAACGCATCGAGAAATCGAGAGTGGTGATGGACGCCGACACCTACATTCCGGTCGGCGACAGCTACAAGTCAACCTTCCTCGACTACCTCGCCCGCCACTCCGCCGGCAGCCGCCTCCCCAAGGATTGACGCAAAGCTTTAACCGCCATTCAGGCATTGGCACTTTCTCGAATTATCTCACGATGCGGGCGTCTTTAATTACGACTCCTTTATAAAAAGTGTTGATATTCAGTTCAAGATAGGTGACGTCAGCACCGTCCGAGGTCTTAAACTGACGGTATTGCACTCTGGATAGAGTTTCCTTGTTGTCTCCGGTTGTGAGCATTACATCAAAACGATCCTTAGGTGCGGGATGCAGATACACGAGATTGTTCTTGAAAATGAGCAGGCTGTCGTCGCTGCATCTCGCTGCTTTTTTCTCGGAAAAATCTTGTAATGCCTTTGGTAGGAGAGTGATTTCTCTGAGGCCAAATTTTGTGTTGAGCACCATATATGTCGGTTTGAGAAAATCCGGACCGATCCGGATAGGAGTCTGGTCGTAAAACGCTACACCCGGATTAAGAGGATTGGCAGCCTGCTCTCTTACATCCTCGATTTCCTTATTCAATTTCAGCTGAACGTCGATAGCCCATGCCACATTGAAAATTGATATCATTCCGGCCACGCAAAAGAGAATGGTATGCCGCTGCCTGACATTTTTAAGCTGACCCATATAATACATAATGGTCAATGTGCTCATTATCTGATTGAATGCCCCCGTACGAGCTCCGTTGAAATATTTGATGAAGATCAGAGTGCCGATCAGCCCGCACGCTAATGTTCCCCAGGCAATGGCGATGTTTCGTCTATTACCAAACAGTTTCTTTCTGGTTTTGCGTTTGAGAGCCCAGATTATAAGCAGCACCAGGTAGATATAAAACATGCAGTTGAATGCCACAATGTTTATCAAAGTCTCATACCAGGTGGATTTCACCAGGAAACTTCCTCTGTTTCCGGTCATCGCCCACAGGGCCGGCATGCACATTATGCACAATATGCCTAAAATCAGTCCGGAAATCAGAAACCTGGAAGAATATCCCGGCAATTTCTTCATGACGAAAAAATATACGAATATTCCGATGGCCATCGGCACGGTCATCCCTTCATGCCACCAACCCGTAACGATACCATAAACCAGCAATCCGATATTGGCGGTGGTCGACATGCGTCCTTCTTTTTCCGTCTTCACAAGGAGACATACGAATCCGACCCCCAATGCTATCGGCCAAATGTAATTGATCGAGAATACGATGGTATACATATATTCAAACCAAGGGAAGACGAAATTGACGACGATAAGCAGGATAGCTGATTGCAGTGACACCAATCGGCAGCTTGTTAGACGGCAGCCTAACAACAGTGTCAGAAAAGAAGCTAAGGATGATACGAAACCATATACAAATTTCGGGAACAAAGAGATAAAAGCGGGGGCAATGACGCAACTTAATCTTCCCGTGTCAATATTCCAGTGGTCGAGGCCGGTTCTCTGGGTTTGAATGAATCTGTGCCACACGTCAGCGTGTATGTCGGTGTTGGCCAGATACCATAAATCGTCTGCCAAAGGGGGCGTAAAGGTATACATAACCATATAAAGCAGGCAAAGAGTGCCGGCCACAGCATAAAATATCCAATCCTGAGATTTGCCTTGAGTTGAGAAAGTAGGTAAGTTCATAGTCGGCGATAAAATCAATTGCAGCCGTGAATTTAACAAATTTTCAACTCATCGGCAAATGCCGCTATAATACTCCCCGATTTTCAGACAGGCACAAAGATGGCGGTATGACAAGAAATCGTTATATTTGTGAAAACAAAGAAAATCGAAATGGCAAGACAATCGAAATTTACAGCTGCATTCAAGGCCAAAGTCGCCGTGGAAGCACTCAGGGAAACCGAACCGCTGGAGTCTCTGGCCAAGAAGTATGGTGTGGCTCCCTCGAAAATCACAGAATGGAAGAACGAGCTGCTGAACAATGCTGACAGAGCCTTCGGGAACGACTCGCAGAGCAAGAGCGAGCTCAAGAAGGTGACTGCCGAGAAAGACCGCCTTCTCAAGAAAGTCGGCCAGTTGACAATCGACTGCGATTTTTTTGCGAAAGCCTGCGAGGTTGCCGGACTCAAAGTGAGATAGCGGACCTTGAGATGAAGCGCCCCGCAGGCATGAGCCGCAACAAGTTCTGCAAATACATGAAGTTCAACCGCAGTAACCTTTATTACAAGCCGAGGGGAGAATCCGCTCTCAATCTGAAGATTCTGGAGATAATAGACGAGTATTACCTCGACCATCCGACCACGGGCGTCAAGACAATGACAATGGTTCTACGCGAGAAGAACTATACCGTCAACGAAAAGCGTGTGCGCCGGCTAATGCGCAGGATGAACCTCATGGCCATATATCCGCGGAAATGCCTCTCGAAAGGAGGAATTGCCAAATACGTGCATCCCTACCTGCTGCGCGACCTGGAAATCACGCATCGCAACCAGGTGTGGAGCACCGACATCTCCTATATCCACATGATCGGAGGCTTCATGTATCTCTACGCGATCATCGACGTCTACAGCCGCTATATCGTGGGCTGGAAGCTTAGCAACACACTCTCGGCCGACAACGTGCACGAGATGCTCAGGGAAAGTATCCGCAAGTTCGGAGCGCCCGAGATCATCAACACCGATCAAGGCTCGCAATACACCACAAAGGCATGGGAAGATCTCCTGAAAGAGAACGGCATACACATCAGCATGGACGGCAGGGGCCGTTGCAAGGACAACATCTGGATAGAGCGCTTCTGGCGCACTGTCAAGCAGGAATACGTCTACATTAATCCCACCGACTCTGTCGTTGAGTTGCGTCAGGGAATCAGCGACTACATCGAGTTCTACAACTACGAACGCCCCTATCAGAGCATCGGAGAAGTCCTTCCGGCCCGAGGTTACGGATTAATCGCCTGAAAATTTGGACGGCAATGAAAAAAGAACTAACTTTCCTCTAAAACATATTTCGTCGCGAGAGGTAATATCACCAAAAACAGAAAAGAACTGAGACCAAGGCACATGAAATCCTGTTCTGGCAGTCATCGCAACAGCGGAATTCAGATATAAGATTGTTATTTTCCTCTACAGGCTTGGTTAGCTTATGCCGGTGTGCAACTCCTTCCGATGTATTTGCAAATTTGTAAGCCGGGCTACGATGCACCACAAAGTTAATTACATTGCACCGGAAGGTATGCCGAAAGGTCGTCAGGCCTTTTTCGATTCGAGTGATTTGAGTTTCTCCTCCATCAGCCTCTGTTCTTCAAGACACTTGCGATAGATGTCGATGAAGTCCTCTTCTTTGGAAAGCATATGCCACAGGGCGACAAGAATTTTTCGGGCTATGGCTACCTGTATCTTCATTTTACTCTTTTTCTTGACAGTGGTCTGGAGGTAGCTGAAGTTGGAGAAGAAACAGTTCCGGGTTCTTGAAGCGACCCATGCGATTTCTATCAGTATTTGTCTGAGGTATCTGTTCCCGTGTGTCACCTTCCTGCTTTTGTATCGTCCGTTGCTGACGTCGTTTCGCGGTTTGAGTCCGCACCATCCCACAAGGCAAGCCGCTGTCGCAAACATCTTCATGTCAACCCCTGTCTCCGCAATTATTGCCGTGGCTGCGCGTTCCTTGACTCCGGGTATTGTCTGAATACGTCTGTACTGCTCGGGGAAATGCTCCTGACATAATGCTGTCAGTTCCTTCTGGCATTCCTCAATCTGCCGCTCAATGGTGTCTATGAATTCCTTTGTCTGACGTAATATCGTGATGTCGGTTTCCGAGAATAATCCGGATACTGCCGCTTTAATCTTATCGCGGCCATGCTTGTTGACGGTTCGTCCGTGTACCATCTTTGCCAGTTCTTCCGGATTGGTCATGCCATTTATGATTGCCTGCAACACAGATTGATAACTTTTGGATTTGATGGTGGAGACATAGTTGCTCAGGCGGAATCCACATCGTTGAAGTGCGGCGTCGAGCTTGTTGCAGTTGTAGGTCATGTCTTCGTTAAGATCCATGATGCGTCGGTTCAGCTTGCGCATGTCCTGAACTATTGGCTCGGGCACGAAACTACCTTTGATGAGATTCTTCAGGAGGCATTCGGCTATCCACTGCGCATCCTTAATATCGCTCTTGCGACCGGGTAGTTGCTTTATGAAGTATGGATTCACAAGCTTGAGCTCCATTGAATTGCAAAGCTCGTTCCATACCGGCACCCAGTAGACTGCCGTACTTTCCATGGCTGCCTCCGTGACTCCATGCTCGACCATGTCCTGACACATCTGACGGAGTTCGGGAGTCAGCACTCCGTAGGTCTTCTCAAAAATAATGGCTTCGTCATGTCCCATAATACAAAGATATATGCTATCTTTGTGGACATCAAGGCCGGCGACTGTTCGAATCCTGTCCATCTTATTGAATTTGAATTATTCCTCCAAATTACTAAAATTGTGACTAAGAGCACGCAGGAGGAGACAGAAATCAGCGCGTCAGCCTTGTTTTTTTATGTTGCCGGTGTAAAAATCTCACTTTTTTTATCTACATTTGTATATTGAATACAATAACCCAATAATGATATGGCTATTGATGAACAAAAGACTATAGAGTTCTACTCAATCAAAGATTTCGAAGGAATGAAATTCTTCATCCCTGATTATCAGCGCGGGTATCGTTGGACAGAATCTGAAGTTACGGATTTGCTCGATGATATTTCTGCCTTTCAAAAAAAATATCCAGGAAAGTCTTATTCGTTACAGCCTATAGTTGTCAAAAAATTAGATAACGAACAATGGGAGGTGGTTGATGGCCAACAAAGATTGACAACAGTTCTAATCATTATGCAAGCATTGGGAATCAAGAATTATTATTCAATCAAATATGCTGTTCTTGAAAATAGTTCCAAGTATATAGGACATTTACCGGAGCGGACATTGAATGATGATATTAATATCTTTCACATGAATAAGGCTTATGATACTATCATAGAGTGGATTCATAAAAATGATAATGAGGGAGGGTCACATGAAGAATCAGAGCCATCTCAAGAAGAAAAAGTAAAAGTCCTAGTAAACTTTGTACAGGAGAATCTAAAATTTTTATGGTATCGAACCGATTTGGTTGATGATGCAGATGGAGAGAAAATTTTCCGACGTTTAAATATTGGTAAGATTGAACTAACACAGTCGGAACTAATTAAAGCCTTATTTCTGGCCAAGGATAATTTCAATGGGCCTGTTAATAGGCGTGAAGAAATAGCCCGACAATGGGATTTATATGAAGCATATCTGCAAGATGATGAATTTTGGTTATTCCTCACTAATGAGAAAGATAATTCATCTCCTACAAGAATTGAGTTCATCTTGAGATTTCTCGTTGAAGCATATCATAAAATGTTTGATAACTATGATCAAGACGAATTAAATAGTCGGGATGGACTATTCCGCGCCTACTACGCGATTTATGCCAAAGATAAAGAAGCATTTATGCGCCTTTGGGATAAGGCAATTGAGACTATGGATGTTTGGCGTATTTGGTGCGACGATGTTATACTATATCATCTGGTAGGATTTATGCTTTTTAATTGTCCAGCTCGTGGGAAACAATACAGTTTAAAAAATCTCACGGAACAGTGGCATTCGAGAACTGTTACAGGCTTCGTATGTGATTATGTACATAAAGAAATAACAGCGGTAATTAAAGATTTTGATCCCAATAGATGCTATCTTGAGGGTGAAGCTGAAAAAAAGAAAGATAATAAAAGACAAGCTTATCCATACCTGCTTTTGATGAATGTTTTATACGTGTTGAAGCAGAATATTTCCCATATCCAGAATCAAGACTATAGACAAGGGATTTTTTATAAGTTCCCGTTTCATTTGTTAAAGAAGGCCATAAAAGGCGCGGGGAAGGGCTGGGATGTGGAGCATATCGACTCTGCCACAGCCAATGATCTTAATGACGAAAAGGACAGACAAGATTGGATTCTTTCAATTTTCATGTCTCTTCCCGACGAAAAGAAAAGTGAAATCGAGGAAATCAAATTAGATTCTCAGGATTCAAGTGACGCCTCTAATAACGCAGGCCCGTCATTAATTCGAGCTTTCTTTGAAGGTCTTACAAATGAGACTAATGATAGTGAAAAGATATGGGAGAGGCTTGTGGAAATTATGACTCCTCTTGTTAATTCGAGTAATCCTATTAAGGACAAGAATCTCATATCAAATTATGCTCTTCTTGACTATAACACGAACAGATCATACAAAAATGCCATCTATCCCACTAAACGTCTCCACATTAGAGACAAGGAAGAAGGTCGGCTACGGTATTTTATATGGGATAAAGATACTCATTCAATAAAAGAACGACAAGAGGACAAAAAACAGTCCTTTGTCCCTCCATGCACCAAAGATGCTTTCATGAAGACATTCTCAAACACGCCAGGAAATATGTTGAATTGGACTCAGTCAGATGCCAACAGTTATTTAGAACGAATGGAAGGTCTATTCGAGTGGTTCAAGGAATTTGAATGGCGCAAGGTTATACTATCCTAAATTAGAATCAATTATTTTGTATGGCAGCTAATAAACCTTTTTCATTTTGGCAGTTCCTGTCTAAATACAATAGTGTTATTCCAATAATACAGAGGGACTATGCTCAGGGTAGAAAGGGCAAGGAGACTCTGCGAAAGGGATTCTTTGGACAGTTAATAGACTCCCTTAAAGGCATAGGTTCACTCAAACTTGATTTCGTCTATGGTTGTACAGCAGATGCAAATGAAGTATCCGGAAGCATTGTCTATCCTTTAGATGGGCAACAGCGCCTCACAACGTTATGGTTACTGCATTGGTATTTAGCATTCAAAAAAGGGCTGCTTAATAAACGACGTGATGATGAAGTGATCTCAACCCTAAAGAAGTTTTCATATCAAACAAGAACTTCTTCCCGTCAGTTTTGTCAACGTATGTGCGAAGAGATTCCTGTTGATGTCGACTACGAAACTGTGGTACAGATGATTCGGGATCAATCCTGGTTTACTCGCCGATATAAGGAAGACCCGACAATTAATGCAATGCTCCGTTCTTTAAATGATCCGGAGACTCAGTCTGGTTTTCAGAATATGATTCAGGATGAAGATGTTGATTCATTTTGGGAAACACTTATATCAGAGAATTGCCCCGTTAAGTTTTATTTTAAGGATACCAGGGATGCCGATATCACAAATCCGGACGATCTTTATATCAAAATGAACGCCCGGGGTAAGAAACTTACAGATTTTGAAAACTTCAAGGCAGAATTATTCAGTTTTAAAACGCCCAAAGTGAATGGACGCCAAATTTTCCGTGAAGATAAGGCTAACGGATTTACTAAGAAGTTTGACAATTCTTGGTCAAATCTTTTTTGGCCTTTAAGGGATAAACGGAGAAATGTGATTGATTATATCTTTTTTGAGTTCTTCAACCGAATGGCTCTCAATTTCCTAATAGAAAAAGAGTTGTTTTCTGACGAAAAGGGAAGCGAGTTGAATATCCTCTACAACCATATCACAGAACATAAGGAATTCTCTACTATAGAGGACTATCGTCCAGTCTTAGAATGGGTGTACAAGAATGAAGATTCTGATGGGCCTAATTCTGAATCTATTCTGGCTTTTAGAGAATATTTCAGCAATGTAATGGATGGTATCGTCAAGGTTGATTCAAGTGGAGCTCGCATTAATCAGTTTATTACTGATGCCTTGAAAGCGCAATCATCATTCTCTTATATTCCTATTTACGGAGATGAAAAATCCGGTAAAGGATTTTTTAGTACTGAATACAAGAATGAAAAATTCTTTGTAAGCGAGACGACTGTGCGTGGACAAGTCATCAGTTATGGCGCATCCCATTATTTTGCTGAGTTGGCTAAGAATCCCAATTCGATTTTTTCTCAAATTCATTTCACGGACTGGATGATATTTGTCCGGAATTTATTTGACAATTCCGGTATTGATACTTATCAAAAGGCTGCGACTATTATAAAATTCATAAAAGCATTTGGAAATAATTGCTTTAACATCATATCATTTCTTGCCTCTGAAGAGTCTTCTGCCCTTAGGTTGTCGGGCGATCTTCTGAATAAGCAATTTTCAGAGGAACGTGAAAAAGCTAAAAAGATTCTTCTATCCCGAGAAGACAGTATGATAGCCCCAAATTATGAGAGTTTGATTAGAGAGGCGGAAAATATTATCCCGACGCAAGGAAATATTCGCTTCTTATTCCAAAATAATGAAGGTGACTATTGCTGGACAGATTTTGAGACCAAATTTTCTAACTTTAAGGAAGTTATTCGGAAGTCGAAGGAGAAGATTTCAACCTCGGATAAATCATTTTGGGATGATCGAAAATACGTCCAAACTGCCTTACGAAGCTTATTGCAATACGTGACAGATTGGGGTGCCCAGATGGGATGCATATGTTATAATAGCTCATTTGAGAGTTGGAAACAAATACTCAACAACCCCAATTGGATAAATGCTGTACATCAATTTCTCCTTAATGGCATAAAGTCGGAGGATGAATTGCAGATATTCAAATCCGAATTTCTTGATCTAGAAGTAGCTTATGGACATACAGAATTAGTAGTTACTAAACTTCTTCATCAAACGACCCGGGGTGATTTCCGAATGAAAGCCTGGGAATTCCGACTTCAAATATACAAAAGCAGTGTGGAGTGGAAGACTTATGTTTTCTGCACACCTCGCAATCGTCTCATAACCTATGGAATGGACGATCCGGATTCTAAAATTTGTTCAAATGACAGAATCCGGACTAAAATACCAGACATAGAAGATGATCGAATTTTGGGAGACAGGAAACATCTGTGGGGAATTAATTTCTTCTTTGAACTTGAGGATATGAAAGATACTCCATACATATTTTGGTGGCATTCAAATCATGCACGAAGACATTTGTATGGAGATTCAAGGTCTATGGACGTATATCTCTGCCGCAGATATGAAAATGACCATCCATATTATAACAAGGATAAGCCAGAGGAATTTGGTATCTCAGTGGATATGGATTGTACTTACGAGGATTTTGTAAAATCACTGCGGGATTTGATAAAAAAAGCAGAATCTCAATTAAAAGATCCTGTTTCAGAAATTGAGCATCCTATAAAAACGCTGTAATAAAATATTCGAGAATGAGTTTATAAGTTACTCATTCTCGAATATTTTTCACTTCACGCGGTATTGCTGGATTTCGCGGATCATGTCCTTGATGTCTTGGTTGACGCGGAGGAAGTTGGCGTAGAGGACACGCTCAGATACTGTTTCTTTGAGTGTGTCTGAGAGAGGGCACTAAAAAAGGACCAGCCAAATTTTGACCGGTCCGAACAAGTTTGTAATTTTAGGTGACCAAACTTAAAATACAAACTAATGAATTTGACAAAATTACAACTTTCCGAGCTGATGTGCAAGCATGCAGCGAAAGGAAATGGTCTCCACGACCTGATGGAGATCATGCTCGAGAGTATGATGGTCGCGGAACGCGGCGAGTTTCTAGCTGATAATCCGGGTAACAAGGGTAACGGCTACCGTCCGGGCTCGACCTATGGTCAAGGCCGTAAACTTGAATTCCGCATACCGCGCAACCGATACGGCAACTTCCATCCTCAGATTCTGGCCATACTTCGCGACCAGGAGGAGGAATGCGATCGACTCGCCGGAGTCCTTTACACAAAAGGGCTGACACAGGAACAGGTAAGCGATGTGTTCGACCAAATATATGGTCAGCACTACTCGAAGTCGAGCATCAGCCGCATGGTGGAATGCGTACGCACACAAGTAAATGAATGGCTGGAACGAGGGCTGGAGGAATACTATCCTGTTGTGTTCGTGGACTGCGTGCACATCAAGATCCACCGCAAGCGTTCGGTAGCGTCAGAAGCCTTCTATGTGGCTCTGGCAGTGACGGAGGAAGGTACCCGTGAGGTCCTTGGCATATTCAATATGCCGCAGGAAAGTGCCACCGGATGGAGTGATATCTTTGATAAACTGAAGGAACGTGGGGTGCAGAGAATCGGCTTGATGGTTGCGGACGGCATCAAGGGTCTCGATACCGTAATCGGGGAAAAATTCCCCGGAACTCCGCTGCAGCGTTGCGTAACCCATCTGAAACGTAACCTGTTCGCCAAGGTGCGACATGGAGACAAAGCCGCTCTTGCGGCAGACCTGCGGGATATCTTCCGCACTGGACAGCGCGACTACACCGTTGAGACGGCATGGGCAAAGTGGCAGGAGATGTGCGACCGTTGGGGCAAGGACTACCGCGCCATAAAGCTGCTCCGCAACAATGCCGACTACAAGGCATATATGACATATCTAAACTATGCGCCTGAAATTCAGGCCATGATATACACCACTAACTGGATCGAACGACTCAACCGTGACTTCCGTAGGGTGACGCGCATGAGGACTGCAATGCCCAATGAAGAATCGGTGCTGACTCTGATGGGCAGTGTGGCGATGGACCATAAGGCGTTCGACAGGGCTTTGCCAAACATCACCGTTGACAAGAAGCTGTTTCTTGATTGACGGTAAAGGTTTTCTTAGCGGAACAGCCATCCTGGTGAAGTTGAAGCCGCCCCATAGGGAACGGCTCCTGTATTCAACTGTCTCCAGCCTTGGCGCAGCCATGTTGCTGGCGGGTTGCTCCTCAGCAGAGCCCGTTTCCTCGTCCGGCTGCACTCCAAAATTACAAATTTTTCATCGAATATAGAAATAATGAGATAAAATCATTAAATTTGCATCGTCATCTGAGGTATACAGGCTTGAGAGAACTCGCCTCAGACACACTCTGTGAAACACTACCAATGTACCCAAAACAATGCTTCTAATGTTCGTGAATCATTGTCTTCGAGAATAAAAGCCGCATCTTTTACATTCTTCAATGTCCTATACATCGGGCCGAGTGCCTCAGACCAATCAGTAGGGAAAGCGAATGTATTGTCATGCTTGAGACTCACGAAGAGTTCAAGCGAGTTCTCAACCCACTTCTTTTCCGGATCATTGGCATATACGCCCAAAATTCGGTAAGGATTATTCTTTACGTATTCAAGCATATTACTGGTTTTCCTGATGGATTTTACGATACCCCTCCTCATCATTCTGATAGACAGGTGTCGTGGCAAAAATTATTGTACCGAACATCTTAACACGGGCTAAGTATTCTCTTAGAGTGTTCTTTATGCGATTGCGACGGATATGTGACGGAGCGGCATTATAGCCGACAGCTTTTATCTGACACAAACCTGCCAGAAAGATGGCTCTCTCATTATGATCTTTCTGTGAGATAATCGTGACAGAATCCTAATCGTATATTTGTCCAGCCTTATAGATAGAGTTGCGCGTTGTGGTTCCTTCATAGTCGAGAATAATCCTATCAGCCGGAACACCTCTTGCAACAAGGGAGTCCAAGATTGATTTTGGCTCATCACACCCAATCTTTTGTGTTTTGGTATAATCACCACCACTTGCGATGATGTAATCAATCTTACCGGCCTTATACAATTCATCAGCTGCTTTTATTCGGTTGTCAAAATAGAAATTATGCGCACCGCCCGGAGTTATGGGGGATGTAGCCAGCAAAAGACCTATTCTGTTGTGTGGAATTTGACTTACAGAATCATAGGTCTTGCCGTTGGCTTCCCATGCCACAATAAGATTGCAGCCAATAACGAGAAGGAGTACGCCAAAAATGGCAACTCCTCCAAGCCAAAGGATTATTCTCTTACGACGGTTCATCATTGATCTTGACTACTCTTTTTAATCCGGAATGTTGACAAGATTATAGTACTCCCGAATTTCAGACCGGCGGAGCGCGGTTTTAAGACAAAGATA
>SAMEA3663118__coassemble_137_pt1 | contig 37152 bp, 25 predicted proteins | sample SAMEA3663118__metabat2_high_PE_005 | metagenome-assembled genome bin SAMEA3663118 (sample SAMEA3663118) | pig gut metagenome | biome: pig gut; feature: pig-associated habitat; material: faeces | place: Denmark | collected 2012 | reverse complement strand
ATAAGCTTAAGGTCAAAGGCCGAAAGCCGAAAGATCTGAAAGCACTTAAGGTATGTGGGTTGAAAACCCACACTCCCCTAAAAGCCCAAGCAAGCAAAAAAAATGGCCGGAAATCCGACCATAACAACTCTTTTAATAATCTAATTGGCAACTAATTCTAAAACCTTAATTTAATATTCCAAATTCTGCAACTACAACAACTACAACCTAACGATTCTACAACAGGCAATTGATTGGCAAAACTCCAACGGAGCAATGGCTGAATGGAATTCTAACCTAATTCTAACTTGATTCTAACCTAATTAAAACTTAATTCAAACCTTCAATACTAACAAACCCAATTTCCATTGAGCAAAACAAAACAATCTTTTCTACCAAAAGCAAATTTATTGTCCTGTTTCCTTCTTTATAACATCGTTTGCAATATTCTTGTTCGCAAGGATGATAATATTTTTCAAGCCACAGCCGACGGAATAAGCCGCGTTTCAAGAGCCACAGCCGGAATCTCGCCCGAAAAACGCCACATTTCCTCTCCGTTGCGATAAGCGACCACCGTCGGGAATTTGCTGACGCGGGCCTTTTCCGACACCTCCGGATATTTGCTGCAATCGATCTTTCCGACTCTGACCACATTGTCAAGATCACTCTCCAGCTGACGGAACACTCTCTCCATGCGCTCGCAATGCGGGCAATTGTCGATTGAATATAGCAAAAGCGTCACAGCCGATTCAGTTTTTTTAACATCTCTTGTCATAATTTCTCCTTTCGCTTTTTTATCTGTAAACACTCCCTTTCCATCCTCTTCCTCCCTCTGGGGAGATTGATATTTTAACGAAAATCTCACTCCGAATGTTTGATAAAGCGAAAAATCGTACAATATTATCACTTATCACACAAATCATCCTGCACCATCCCGATTCTCGGCTCCGTGTCCGCTTTGCGCCGGTCCCGTGGGCGCCCCTCTGCGGATTGCTCAGGCCGAAATTTTTTTGTAATTTTGCAAGCTATGAAGCATCGGAATTTTTTATATCTTTTAATCGCACTGATTATCGCCGTGGCATCGATGGAAGGACTCGAAGCCTTGGCTCTTTCGGCTGCATCCCCGGCAGGTCTCGAGGCTCCCGCAGCCGCTTCCAAAAAGAAATCATCCAAGAAAAACAAGAAATCCGGAAATAAGAAGAATTCTAAAAACAAGAAGAAATCCGGCTCCAACAAGAAAAAATCATCCCGTTCGAAAAATAAATCGGGCAACTCCAAGAGGAAAAGCCGCGGCAAGAGCAGAAGAAACGTCGCGAGAAGCGTCTATAAGGCCCCGCCGAAGGAACAGCCACTCAACGACTCGCTCACCTTGGCAGTGAACCGGGCCGTGCTCTCCAACCTTCCCAAAGGAGTCAGCAGGCAAGGTCTGCGCATCAACAGCGTCAAGACCGACCGGTCGCGTAGAATCGCAAATGTAGGCCTCAACGAAGACTTCACTTATCTGACGGTCACAAAAAATCTGATCGACTCCATCTCGCGCACTGTCAGTGCCACTCTCCCCGACTCGATATCCAACTATCGGGTGAATCTCAACGTGGGCAACCGTTCGCTCTCCTACTATATCCGCCGCGTCGACAAGCTCCCCGAGAAATATCGCAAGAATCCTCCCTTTGTGAAGGAGGTCCACCCTATGGTGGTGGCCAACAAGGGAATGGAAAACGACATCGTGGCTCTGTGGCACTCCCACGGCCGCTACTTCAAGCCCGGCTCAGGCTCCTGGATGTGGCAGCGCCCGTCGCTCTTCCAGTCGATCGAAGACACTTACACGATGAGCTATATCCTCCCCTTCGTCACCCCGATGCTCGAAAACGCCGGTGCCTACGTGATGCTCCCCCGCGAACGCGACACCAACGTGCATGAAGTGATCGTCGACAACGACACCAACGATGAAGGCCAGATCTTCTCCCAGCCCTATTATAAAGAGAAAAACGGCGCCAGGCAATGGGTCACCGGCGAGGGTGAAGGCTTCATCTACGACCTCCCCGACTTCCGCGACACGGAGAACCCATTCGAGAACGGCACCTACCGCCAGACCACCACGCAGAAAGGGGGCTCTCCATCGGTGGCAGCCTGGTATGCCGACATCCCTGAAGACGGCGAATATGCAGTCTATGTCAGCTACAAGACCCTCGAGAACTCCACTCCCGACGCCCACTACACCGTCAATTATTCCGGAGGCTCGAAAGAATTCACCGTCAACCAGACTATGGGCGGAGGCACCTGGATCTATCTCGGCACCTTCCCGCTCGAAGCCGGATACAGCGACACCGAACCGGTAGTGACGCTCACCAACATCACCGCCGGCGCCCCCGGCACGGTTGTCACCGCCGACGCCGTGAAGATCGGCGGAGGCATGGGCAATATCGCCCGTTCCAACCGACGCAGCGACATCTATTACGACCCCTCGACTCCCGACAACTCCACCGCCCAGGCTGCGGAAGAGGAGGAAAGTGAGGAGGATGAGGAAGCTGAAGATAGCGGCGACGATGATGACAGCAGCGAAGGCGACGACGAGACCTCGGGCGAAAGCGACGACATCGGCGACACCGCCGAGCAGCCGCTCCAGACATCGGCTCCCGAGCAACCCGCCCAGAAGAAGGGACCCGCGCCGACATTCCGCACCTCGGGCTATCCCCGCTATCTCGAAGGGGCACGCTACTGGCTCCACTGGGCAGGATTCCCCGAATATGTCTATTCCCCATACCACGGACGCGACGACTATAAAGACGACTATACGAGCCGCGGCCACTGGGTGAACTATCTCGCCGGAGGCTCGCGGGTGCTTCCCGGCCGCGAAGGCCTCAACATCCCCATCGACGCCACATTCGCCCTCCATTCCGACGCCGGAAAACGCAGCGACGACTCCGTGGTCGGCACCCTCGGCATATATTTCACGCAAAACGGCTCCGACTATATCGACGGCACACCGCGAATCAACTCCCGCATGCTCTGCGACATGGTGATGCAGAGCATCACGCGCGACGTCCGCGCCGAATTCGAAACCGACTGGACACGCCGCCAGATGTGGGACAAATCTTATGTCGAGGCCCGCGTGCCCGAAGTGCCCACAACCCTAATCGAGCTTCTAAGCCATCAGAACTTCCGCGACATGCAATATGGCCTCGACCCGACGTTCCGCTTCACAGTGAGCCGCGCAATCTACAAAGGCATCGCCCGCTTTCTCGCCGAGCGCAAGGGTCGCGCACTCGTGATCCAGCCCCTCCCGGTGAAGGATTTTCTTATCAAACGCTCCGGTAAAGACCGTTACCGCCTCGAATGGAAACCGACTCCCGACAGACTCGAATCGACCGCCATGCCCGACAAATATGTGATCATGGAGCGTTCGGGCGACGACCTCGGTTTCCATAAGATCGGCGAGACAAAGAGCACTCACTTCGACATCAAGGTGACCGACCACGACATCCACTCCTTCCGCGTGATTGCAGTTAATCAGGGCGGCGCCTCCTTCCCCTCCGAGACTCTCGCGCTCCGCGAAGCTCCCGACGGCCATAAGCCTATCATGATTGTCAACGGTTTCACCAGAGTGAGCGGTCCGGGTCATTTCTCAGCCGACGGCAGAGCCGGTTTCGACTCCAAAGAGGATTTCGGAGTGCCCTATATCAAAGATAATTTCTTCACCGGATATCAGACTGAATTCCGCCGTTCCGCCGGAGAGGGTTTCGGCCGTAGCGACCAGAACTATATCAATAAGGAAATCGCAGGAAACACATTCGACTATCCCGCGGTCCACGGAGCCTCGGCCATGAAGGCCGGTCTCGGTTTCGTGTCGGCTTCGGCGGCCGCCGTGGAGAGCGGAGCCGTGAAGCTCTCCGACTATCCTGTGGTAGACCTCATTCTCGGCAAGCAGAAAGCGACCGTGGTCGGCAGAGGACAAAGCGGCGTGAAATTCACGGCCTTCCCCAAAGAGCTTCAGAAACAGCTCCGGCATTACACCGACAAGGGGGGCCGGCTTCTGGTGAGCGGCGAATATGTAGCCTCCGACCTCACCAACCTCCGATCAGACGAGACCGACCGCACATTCGCCCGCGATGTGCTTGGACTCGCTGCCACCTCAACTGAAGAAAACGCCGACGGCCGCCTCCGCGACGCCCGCACCGGCAAAACGACTCCCTATTCCAACACTCTCAACGAGCATTTCTATATCGTGGAGAGCCCTGACATACTCACCCCGGCGCCCGAGGCCGACACGACGACGATCATGACCTTCGCCTCCTCGGAGAATGCCGCCGCGCAGCTCACCGACCTCGGCCGGGGCAAGGTGGTCGTGATGTCGGTGCCCCTCGAGACAATCACCGACGAGGCCCAGCGCGACGCCATATTCGCCACGTTGCTCAAGAGTCTGGAAAAATAACCTAAGGCCCGTTCTAAAAATTTTATGAGCCGCAGACATCAAGAAATGGAAATAATAAAATTCACCACGGTCAACGCCCTTCGCGAAGCAATTTTCCGAACGCCTCTCGAACAGTTTGTGCTCGTGCAGCTCGACGACAAGAAGATCGAGCTCGACGAGCATTGCGTCAGCCGGCTGACAGAAGTGGCGGCCGACATCGACTCGACCCTCACATATTGCTACTTCCGCGACCGTCTTCCCGACGGTTCGCTTCGCAACCATCCGGTCAACGACTATCAGTCGGGATCGGTGCGCGACGATTTCGATTTCGGATCGATCGTGCTTCTCAACGCAGCCGACGTGCTCGCCGCCTCCGAAGATTTCTCCGACACCGACTCGCTGATGTTCGACGGCGGCTGGTATGCCCTCCGCCTCCGCCTCGTCACTGGCCGCATGATCGCCATGGTGCAGGAATATCTCTACACCGCCGAAAAGACCGACCTTCGCAAGAGCGGCAGCAAGCAGCACGACTATGTCGACCCGCGCAACCGCAGCTATCAGCGCCAGATGGAGGAGGTGCTCACCTCCCATCTCGAAGACATCGACGGCCTTGTCGACCCGGAGCGCGAAAAGGTGGACTATGACGAGGAGGATTTCCCCGTGGAGGCCTCAGTGATCATCCCGGTGCGCAACCGCGCCCGCACGATTATGGATGCCGTCAACTCCGCCCTCTCGCAGCAGACTTCCTTCAGCTTCAACGTGATTGTGGTCGACAACGACTCAACCGACGGCACCCGCGAGCTCCTCGAGCAATGCGCTGACCCGAGGCTCGTATTGCTTAAAGCCGACTCCTCGGAGTCGCTGCAGATCGGCGGATGCTGGAACCGGGCCATCACTTCAAAAAGTTGCGGACGCTTCGCCGTGCAGCTCGACTCCGACGACATTTACGAGTCTCCCTCGACACTCTCGACCATCGTGGCCGCTTTCCGCCAGGGGAACCACGCAATGGTGATCGGAAGCTACACGCTCACCGACTTCAACGGCAATGTGATCGCTCCGGGCCTCATCGACCATAAGGAATGGACCGACTCCAATGGCCCGAACAATGCCCTGCGCATCAACGGTCTCGGCGCCCCCCGCGCCTTCTTCACCCCGATAGCGCGCCGCTTCCTCTTCCCTAACGTGAGCTACGGCGAGGACTACGCCATGGCCCTCCGCATCAGCCGCGACTACTCGATCGGGCGTATCTATCAGTCGCTCTATCTCTGCCGCCGCTGGGAGGGAAACTCCGACGCCGACCTCTCTATCGAGAAAGTAAACGCCAACAACGATTATAAGGACTGCATCCGCAGCATCGAACTCCTCGCCCGCGTGAAACAGAACCGAGAGAAGCACCGCGGCAACGGCCGATGGCATTACCTCGGCGGGATAATACCGAGCGGCATGCTCGACTCTCTCTTCAACCGCGACGACGAAGAGGCGGATGACGATGATGATGACGACAACGACATCTATGACTCAGATGAGGATTAATCCGCAACCTCTCTCCGACGAGATGGTTTCCGAACTGATCGAAACGCAGCTCGCCGTCTGGCCCGACGCCTGCCGCAATTTCGAACGTCTGCGCGAATGCGCCCGCAAGAATTTCGACTTGGGAATGCTCCATGCGGCAGCCCAGCATAATCCGGCTCGCATCGTTTCCACAGGCGCGAAAGTCGACAACGCCTCGATAGCGAAGCGTCCCTGCTTCCTTTGCGCGGCCAACAGGCCGGAGCAGCAGATCGCTTTCCAATGGATCGACGGCTGGGATCTCCTCGTCAATCCCTTCCCGATACTCCCCGTGCATTTCACCGTGGCCTCCAAACGCCATGAGCCGCAAAACCGGGTACCCGCCGACATCCTCGCCATGGCGGCGCTTTCCGAGTCGCTACTCTTCTTCTTCAATGGCGCCAGAGCCGGAGCCTCCGCGCCCGATCATCTCCATCTGCAAGCGGTGCTAAGTGCCGAGCTTCCTCTCATCCGACTCGCCGAAGAGCTGCTTCCTGCCGACCGCGACGGTATCCTCTTCTCCGACGACGAGGGACTCGAACTTCCCTTCCACTTTGCCGGAGCGGTAATCACTCCCGATGCCGAGGGGGAACTCCGCTTCCGCAGATTGCTCAGGGTAACAGGCTATGACACCGAGGCCGGGCGTCTCGACCCCGCGCTCGTCAACACTTTCTTCTGGGAAGGAGCAGACTCGCTGGTAAGAGGCGTTGTGGTGCCCCGACGCGCCCACCGGCCTTCATGCTATTCCCTTCCCGGACCGGATAGGATGGTGATCAGCCCGGGAGCGATTGACATGACAGGCCTTATGATCGTGCCCCGCGAAGAAGACTTCGAAAGAATCGACGCCGCGACTACAGCCCGCATATATGCCGAAGTGGCTTTTGCCGACCGGATTCCGCAGCAGATAAAAGATTTCATTAACGCCGCCCGAATATGAGCAATTCGACTTTTCACGATCAACAGCCACTTATCCGCATCGGTCTCATCACCGATGGCAACGCCCGCGTAAGACCCGCGGCCGGCGATCGATGGATTGTGGAAAATCTGCTGATTGGAAAAGGATTTCATTGGCAGCGTCCGCTTGAAATCCTGGTCGAAGGGGATGTGGAAATCCGCAACGGCAAAGCTATCAATACTATTCCTCTCGAACGCTATGTCGCTTCGGTGATAGCGAGCGAGATGAATCCGGCCTCCCCGGAGGAATTTCTCAAAGCCCACGCGGTGATCTCGCGCAGCTGGGCGGCCCGTAAACTCCGGCATTCCGTCAGCGACGACGACCCCATGAAAGGGAATGTCTGCAACGACTCCACTTGCATCACATGGCAGGAAAGTTGCGACCATGTCGGCTTCGACGTCTGCAGCGACGACCATTGCCAGCGCTATCAGGGAATTCCTCGTGCCGGCAGCGAAAGGGCGCAGAAAGCCGTGGCCGACACGGCGGGAATGGTGCTCACCGGACCTGACGGCGAAATTGCCGACACCCGCTTTTCGAAATGCTGCGGCGGCAAGACAGAGCTCTTCTCCACTTGCTGGGCCGACCGCGACATACCTTATCTTGTATCGAAAAGCGATCCATGGTGCGATCTTTCCGACATGGATCCGGAAGAGCGAAGCGCTTTCCTCGCATCCATCCTCAAAGATTACGATGGAGAGACATCTGATTTCTACAGCTGGGAATCCGAAATCCCGGTAGAGAAAATCGGCGACCGCATCCGCGAGATATGCGGCATCGACATCGGGACGCCTCTGAACATAGAGCCTCTGCGCAGAGGTCCCTCCGGAAGAATTTATGAATTGAAAGCGGAGGGAAGCCGGGGGAACCTTCTGATCGGAAAAGAACTCACCATCCGCCGGGTGCTCAGCGAAAATTGCCTTTACAGTTCGGCGTTCGAAATCACCCGCCGCGGCGACAGATTCCACATCTCCGGAAAGGGATGGGGACATGGAGTCGGCCTTTGCCAGATAGGAGCAGCCGGAATGGCCTCCGCAGGCAAAGACTTCCGCGAAATTCTCTCTTTTTATTATCCCGACACATCGCTAACCAAATTATACTGAACATCATGTCAACAGCATCTCCAACAGCTTATCATCGCCGGAGCCGTTCCTCCCGACGCTCTCCCTGGGCCTGGATTCCGACGCTTTATGTGGCCGAAGGTCTCCCCTATTTCGCCGTCAACGTCCTCACAGTGCTGATGTATAAGAACATGGGGGTGCCCCTTGCAGAAATGGCATTCTTCACCGCATGGCTCTATCTTCCCTGGGTGATCAAGCCCTTCTGGAGCCCCTTCGTCGACCTTTTCAAGACCAAACGCCTATGGGTTATCGCCATGCAGCTCCTTATAGCCGTGTCGATGGCCGCCGTCGGTTTCCTGCTTCCGACCTCATTCTTCTTCTCGGCCACCCTCGTGGCGTTCTGGCTGATGGGTTTCTTCTCCGCCACCCACGATATCGCGGCCGACGGATATTATATGCTCGAACTGACCGAACATGAGCAGGCCGCCTACGTCGGAGTCCGCTCCACTTTCTATCGCATCGCCAGCGTGATCGGCCAGGGAGGCCTCGTGATTCTCGCCGGCAAACTTGAAGAGTCATGGGGCGACGTGCCCAAAGCCTGGAGCGCAGTTTTCCTGATGCTTTCGGCCTTTTTCCTCCTCGTGATGATCTATCACGTCTACGCCATGCCGAAGCCCGCTTCCGACAAGCCTGTGGCCGGCGTCACGGCGCGCACCATCGTCAGGGACTTCGCCATGACTTTCGTCACCTTCTTCAAAAAACCGAACATCGGCACCGCTCTCCTCTTCATGCTCCTCTATCGTCTGCCCGAAGCCCTTTGTGTAAAGATGGTGCAGCCATTCCTCGTATCGACACGCGCCGAAGGGGGACTTGGCCTAACCACTGCCCAGGTCGGGGTGGCCAACGGCACTGTCGGCGTCATAGCCCTGCTCGCCGGAGGAATCCTCGGCGGTATAGCAATCTCCCGAGGCGGACTCAAGAAATGGCTCTGGCCCATGGCGCTCAGCCTCACCCTTCCCTGCATTTTCTATTGCTTCCTGGCAATGTTCCAGCCCGAAAATTTCCTGCTGATATGCACTGCTGTCGGAATCGAGCAGTTTGGCTACGGTTTCGGTTTCACAGCCTATATGCTCTATCTCATCTATTTCAGCCGTGGCGAAAGCCAGACTTCCCACTATGCCTTCTGCACCGCCTTCATGGCTCTGGGAATGATGCTCCCCGGCATGGCAGCCGGCTGGCTGCACGACGTTATGGAGAATCTCAACATCTTCGGCGCAGGTTCGCCACAGGGTTACGTGAATTTCTTCTGGGTCGTGATGCTCTTCTGCATCGCAACCCTCTATTCCTGCATGATAGTGAAGATAGATCCCCGATTCGGCAAGAAAAGTTAAATCAATTCTTTATTTACAAAAAAGAGAACTGAATAATCTCCGGAAATTTCAATGCGTCGGAAGTCTTCAATATTAACCATCGGATTTTTATCGGCATGGCTCCTTCTGTTGGCGGCATGTTCGAGCACACGCCATGTGCCCGATGGAAAATATCTTCTCGACGACGTGAAGCTCGAGATCCACGACTCCACCGAAACGTTCAACCGCACCGAGATGCTCGCCTACGTCAGGCAGCGTCCCAACAACTCGATCCTCCACGTGGCGAAACTCCGCCTCGGCTTCTACAACATGAGCGGCAACGATTCGACCAAATGGTGGAACAAGTGGGCGCGCAAGCTTGGCGAAGCTCCGGTGATCTATGACTCGCTGGCAGCCCTCTCTGATGCCCGCCAGCTTGAAAAGGCGATGAACAACGCCGGATTTCTGTCGGCCCGAGTGGAAATCGATTCATTCCCCCGCCCCGAGAAAAAGAAGATAAAACTGAAATACACTCTCGAGCCGGGTAGGCCGCATACTATCCGCAGCGTCAGCTACGTCTTTCCCAACGACACTCTGCGCGATCTGATAATGTCAGACTCCGACCGCTTCGAAGTCAGACCGGGTCGACGCCTCGACCGCGCTATTCTCGATTCCCAGCGTGAAAGAATCGTCCGCCGGCTCCGCAACCGGGGTTACTGGGCTTTCGGCAAGGAATTCATCACCTTCAACGCCGACACCACCGAAGGAAGCTACGAAGTCGATCTAACAATGACGGTGAATCCTCCTTACGCTCCGACACCCAACCGTGTCAACGTCGACACCCACAACCCCTATATCGTAAGAAACATCTTCTGCATCCCCTCCTGGGAACCCGGCGCCGACTCCGACCCGCGCAGATATGAGGCAGCCGACACCGTCAGCTACAAAGGAATGACCATCCTTTACGGCGAAAAGGAGTATCTGAAGCCCGAGGTGATATATGAAAACTGCTTCATCCGCCGCGAATCCCCTTATTCACAGAGGGAAGTCGACAACACCTACTCCGCCTTCGGACGTCTTCCCATCCTCAAATTCATCAATATCCGGTTTGTTCCGGCAGGAGAGATAGCGGGAATCGAAATGCTCGACGCCTACATAATGCTCACTCCCGACCGCTCGCAATCAGTGGCTCTTGAAATCGAAGGCACCAACTCCGAAGGAGACTTCGGCGTGGCGGCGTCGGTCAACTACACCCACCGCAACGTGGGCCGGGGATCGGAGACGCTCGCCCTCAAACTCCGCGGAAGCTATCAGTCGGTCACCGGAAATCTCGAAGGGTTCATCCACGACCGATTCATGGAATATGGCGTGGAAACCTCCGTGACATTCCCCAAATTCAAGGCTCCTTTCCTCAAGGAGAGCTTCAAACGGAAAATCAAGGCCTCCACCGAATTCCATCTCTCGCTCAATTACCAGGAACGCCCCGAATTCACCCGCATCATCGCCACCACCGGCTGGAGCTACAAATGGACCGAGAAACTGCGCCGACTGCGCTACACCTTCACCCCGGTCGACATCAACTACGTATATCTTCCCAAGAGCACCAACGATTTCCTCGACCTCATAGCCCCCGACAACCCGCTGCTGAAATATAGCTATGAAGACCACTTCATCATGCGGGCCGGCTTCAATTTCTATTTCACCAACAAGCATCAGTCGGCATTATGGCAAAACCGGCTGCAGAAAAACGTGATGACCGTCAGGGTCGGCGCGGAAATTGCCGGGAACTTTCTCTTCGCCATGAGCAGCATCTTCCACCACCGCTCCAATTTCCACGACTACCCCTACCGAATTTTCGGCATCAACTATTCGCAATATTTCCGTCTTGACGCCGACTATTCCTATCTCCATTCCTTCGACCGCCGCAACGCTCTGGCCTGCTATGCCGGCTTCGGCATCGGAGTGCCCTACGGCAATTCGCAGATGCTTCCCTTCGAGAAGCGGTTCTATGGCGGAGGCGCCAACGGTGTGCGCGGCTGGGACGTGCGTACTCTCGGACCGGGACGGTTCCCCGGCACAAACTCCGTGTCCGACTTCATCAACCAGTGCGGCGACATCCGCATGAATCTGAGCGTGGAATATCGCGCCAAACTTTTCTGGATCGTGGAAGCCGGACTTTTCATCGACATGGGCAACATCTGGACAATCCGAGACTATCCGTCGCAGCCCTACGGCCAGTTTAAGTTCGACTCCTTCTATAAGGAATTTGCGGCGGCCTACGGTGTCGGCCTCCGTCTGGACTTCAACTATTTCCTCGTGCGCCTCGACCTCGGCATGAAAGCCCACAACCCTGCCATCGATCAGGAACCCTGGCCGCTGCTCCATCCCAAATGGGGACGCGACCGCTCGCTCCATTTCTCTATAGGCTATCCCTTCTGAACCATATTTTTGACCCCCCCGCATTATAAATTCCGTTTTTATGCGTTATATATATTGGCTTAAAATCTAAAAATTGCATATATGAAGCAACTCATCATTTTCGACCTCGACGGCACTCTTCTCAACACGATCGACGATCTCGGCAACGCCACCAACTTCGCCCTCCGGAAGATGGGATTCACAAGTCATACCCTCGCAGCCTACAATTACATGGTCGGCAACGGGGTGCGCAAACTGATGGAACGCGCCGCTCCCGACGCTTCGCCCGAAACGGTCGACGAACTGCTGAAATATTTCCGCGAATATTACGACCAACATTCCACAGACTTCACGCGCCCCTATCCCGGCATCCAGGAGATGATCGCCATCATGCAGGCCAACAACATGCGCCTCGCAGTCACCTCCAATAAATATCAGGCCGCTGTCGACCGGATTATCAACCATTTCTTCCCGGGAGTCTTCTCGGTGGTGCTCGGCGAAGTTCCGGAACGTCCGAAAAAACCGGATCCTTCTATCGTGTTCACGGCCCTGTCTGAATGCCCCACTCCCAAACGCGACGTGCTCTACTGCGGCGATTCAGCCGTCGACATCGAGACTGCCCGCCGCGCCTGCATCGAATCGGTAGGGGTTACATGGGGATTCCGTCCCGTCTCCGAATTGCGCACAGCCTACGCCGACCACATAGTTTCATCGCCCGATGAAATTCTCGAAATCGCGGGAATTCCAATCTAAAGTCAACTTTTTACAACGATTTTTTGCGGCCGGAACTGCTTTTGCACTCCGGTCGCAACTTTTTTGCCATAATTTTGCAGCAAATAAAAATGCTGAAAATTATGGCTACGCACTCACACACTCACAATCATGAGCATGAGCATAATCATCAACATGTGCATGAGCACGATCATGAACATTGCCATCACTGCCATCACAACGACAACGGCGTGAAAAAAGGTTGGGCGCAGACTTACGCCGCAGAAATCACAAGCGTCCTTATTCTTGGAGTCTCGCTGATCCTGCAGCACGCCGGTGTATTCGCCTCGATCGATTCGCTATTGGGAGTATCATTCTCCCTTACTGCTTTCATATTCTATCTTGTGGCTATTCTGCCTGTCGGATTGCCTGTGGTTAAGGAGATGTTCGAATCCTGGCGCTCCGGAAGCGTGATGAATGAATTCACACTCATGGTGGCCGCCGCAATCGGCGCTTTCTTTATCGGCGAATATCCTGAGGGAGTGGCTGTGCTCCTCTTCTATTCTTTCGGGGAGAAGATGGAAGACACGGCCTCCGACGATGTGAAACGCCGCATCAAGTCGCTCATCGGACGTCTTCCCAACAAAGCCACTCTGGTTGAGAACGGCACGACGCGCACCGTCTCTCCTGATGAAGTGAAACCTGGCGATATCGTCAGGGTGCTCCCGGGCGAACGTGTTGCCGTCGACGGCCAATTGCTCGGGGAGAGAAGCGTCGACTTCGACACCTCGGCCATAACCGGAGAATCAGTGCCCCGCGCATACGCTCCCGGCGAGGAGATATCGTCGGGAATGATTCCGGTCGACACCCCCGTGGAAGTGCAATCCATCAGAGAGGCTTCCGACTCCTCGATGAGCCGCATCATGAAGATGATCGAAAATGCCCAGTCGACAAAATCTCCCACGGAAAACATGCTGCGCCGCATCACCCGCTGGTATACCCCTCTCGTTTTTGCCGCCGCAGTGCTTCTCTTCGTGATCCCCTGGATTGTCAGCCTCTGTTCCCCCGGCTTTGATTTCAAATGGATGACATGGCTCAACCGTTCGCTGGTCTTCCTGGTTTGCTCCTGCCCCTGCGCTCTTGTGGTCAGCATCCCGCTGAGCTATTTCGCATCGCTCGGCAATGCTTCGCGGCGCGGACTTCTGTTCAAGGGGTCGAAATATGTCGACGCCCTGCGCAATGTAGACACTGTGGTCTTCGACAAGACCGGCACCCTCACCACCGGCACATTCCATATAAGCGGCATAGCTCCGGTCTCCGGTCGCGCTGAAGATGCAGATTCACTCCTCTCTCTCGCTGCGGCTATCGACGCCGAGTCTACCCATCCTCTTGCCAAAGCCATTGTGAAGGAAGCCGGGTCGCGCGGTCTCGACGCCTTGAAAGCCACCGACATCAAAACAGTGCCTCATGGAATCACCGCTGTGGTAAACGGATCTCCCGCCGCTGTAGGATCTCCCTCGCTGATGAAGCAGCTTGGCGTTGAACTCCCCGCCGAACGTCGCGGCGAAGGTTCCGAAATATGCGTGGAGAAGGATGGCCGTTATCTCGGCTCGATCTATCTTCTCGACACTATCAAGCCGGAAGCTGCCGACGCTATCCGCAGGCTTCACCGCGAAGGAATCAGATCGGTAGAAATTCTTTCGGGCGACCGCAGGGAAGCCGTCGAGAGAGTGGCGAATGAAATCGGCGCCGATGCGAGTCATGCCGAACTTTTGCCTGCCGACAAGCAGAACGCCATAGAGGAGATTCGCCGACATGGACATAAGGTGGCGTTTGTGGGCGACGGCATCAACGACGCTCCGGCCATAGCGGCGTCGGATGTCGGAGTGGCTATGGGCACGATGGGCACCGACATTGCCATGGAGAGCGCCGACGTGGTGATCTCGGGCGACAATCTCTCCAAACTTCCCGAGGCTGTGAAACTTGCCAGAAAAGTGCGCCATGTGGTGATCGAGAACGTCTCCTTCGCCCTTGGGGTCAAAGCCGCCGTGATGATACTCGGAGCCTTCGGCATCGCCACACTCTGGGCAGCGGTCTTTGCCGACACGGGAGTGACTCTGATCACCATCTTCTGGACACTGCTCCGTCTCCGTAAATAAAAAGCTATGTTCCCCTAAAAACTTCCCGCTCCCTTTTCAGCAAGGGAGCGGGAAGTTGCTATAAAAAATGGCCACCCTCACGGGTGACCACTTTCGTTGTATCTAAAAATTTTCGGATAATCACTTATCAGATTATGCCCTGGGCCATCATGGCGTCGGCAACTTTGAGGAAGCCGGCGATGTTGGCGCCCTTCATGTAGTTGATATAGCCGTCGGCCTGAGTTCCGTGCTTAACGCAGTTCTCGTGGATGTCGGCCATAATCACATGGAGTTTCTTGTCAACTTCCTCGGCGCTCCACTGGAGGTGCTCGGCGTCCTGAGTCATCTCAAGACCGCTCACTGCAACACCACCTGCGTTTACAGCCTTACCGGGAGCATACGGAGTCTTGTTGGCGATGAATGTATCGATAGCTTCTGCGGTGCAGCCCATGTTGGAAACTTCGGCAACCATCAGGACGCCATTGTCGATGAGCTGTTTTGCATCTTTCTCATTGAGCTCGTTCTGAGTTGCGCAGGGAAGAGCGATGTCGACTTTCTGCTCCCAGGGTTTGCGGCCTGCGAAGAATGTCGAGCCGGGGAACTTGTCGGCATAAGGAGCGACGATGTCGTTGCCCGATGCGCGGAGTTCGAGCATATAGGCGATCTTCTCGGCGTTGAGACCGGCGGGATCGTAGATATATCCGTCGGGACCGGAGATGGTCACAACCTTACCGCCAAGTTCTGTAGCCTTTGTAGCGGCACCCCAAGCCACGTTGCCGAAACCGGAGATTGCGATTGTCTTGCCAACGATAGATGTCTTGAGGTCTTTCATCATCTCCTCTACAAAGTAGAGAGCGCCGAAACCTGTAGCCTCGGGACGGATGCGGCTGCCGCCGAACGAAAGGCCCTTGCCTGTGAATGTACCTGTGTTCTCGCGGGCGAGTTTCTTGTACATACCATACATATAACCTACCTCGCGGCCACCAACGCCGATATCACCTGCGGGAACGTCGCGGTCGGGACCGAGGTTGCGCCAGAGTTCGAGGATGAAGGCCTGGCAGAAACGCATGATTTCAGCGTCGCTCTTGCCGCGCGGCGAGAAATCGGAACCACCCTTGCCACCGCCCATCGGGAGTGTGGTCAGAGCGTTTTTGAATGTCTGCTCGAAGCCGAGGAATTTAAGGATTGAAAGGTTGACCGATGCGTGGAAACGGATACCGCCCTTGTACGGGCCAATGGCGTTGTTGAACTGAACGCGATAGCCGATGTTGTTCTGAACTTCACCCTTGTCATCCACCCAGGTCACACGGAATGTGAAGATGCGGTCGGGCTCTACCATACGCTCGATGATGCGTGCTTTCTCATACTCAGGATGCTGGTTGTAGGTCTCTTCTACGCAAAGAAGCACTTCTTTCACTGCCTGGAGAAATTCTTTCTCACCCGGATGTCTGGCCTCAAGGTTGGCCAAAATTTCGTTAATGTTCATGTTGTTCTTAGATTTAAGTATCTATTGTGGTTAGATTTTTTGGATCTAATTTTTGATTAGATTTTTCGGTTATGTTCTTCCGGCCCCGATTCGCCCTCCTTGTCAAGGCGTTTTCCGGTTCCCGGTGGCATTCGGTTGGCATTCTGTTGCCTTTCGCAATTTGCCACCCCTCGAATGCAGGTGTTTTCTTGGCATTATGTCAGCGCCGCTTCTTTTGAGGCTGTGGCACTTCGCTCTTAACGTCAATGCAAACTTACAAAATAAAACTCAGATTGCAAATTAAAAAAGGGGAAATTTTCAAGAATATGTTGTAGAATATATTTTTAATAATTCCCCTATGCGAAATCGCCCCGGATAAAAATCGATCCGGGGCGGCAGGGCATAAAAAAAGGCTCCGCAAGGGAGCCTCTTTTTATTGTGGAATTTAATCTTACTGCTTGAAGATTACGATACGGTTCCAGTCGTTTGTGCTGTAGGGCTGGATAGCGTCTCCGTGAGCGTCGCCTGTGAGGCGGTCGCGAGAGATACCGTAAGTGTTGACGAGCTCGTCGATAACGGCTTTTACACGACGCTCAGAGAGCTTCTGGTTGTATGCAGCGTTACCTGTATCCTTGTCAGCGTAGCCGGCAACGATGATCTTCTCGTTGGGGTTAGCCTTGAGCCACTCGGCCATCGAGTAAACGTTAACCTGCTCTGTGGGAAGGATCTTCGAGCTGTTGATGAGGAAGCGAACGGTAGCCATGAGAGGAGCGTTCACGCAGTCTTTCTGAACAACCTCGGGGCAGGGGAGCTGAGCCTGGAGGGCAGCAACCTGCTGGCCGCAAGCGAGAAGCTGAGAGCGGAGGTCGTTGACCTGACCGTTGAGAGCTGCGATCTGCGAGAGATAGTTGCACTCGTTGAATGTACCGAAGCTGCGGCCGCCGATGTTGAAGTTGAAACCACCCATTGCGCTTACGAGAGCGTCAACAGAGTTACCTGTCGAGTAGTTGTTGAAGTTATCACCGTAGAACTGTGCGCGAGCCTCAGCGAAGAAGTCAACATATTTGCAGAGACGGAAACGGAACTGAAGACCTGCCGATACGGGGAGAGTCCACTGTACGCGTTTGCTGTGGTTCTTCTGATAAGCTGCGCCGTCGTTTACGCCCTGGAAGGGAGGCCAGTCCTGACCGTTAGCCTTGAAGTCCCAGCTGGCTGCGCCACCAAGACCGAAGAAAGGAACGATGCTGAACACGCGGGTGGGGTTGTAACCGGCGATGCTGTTGAACATATCCCACATAAGCTCTGCCTGGAGGTTAACGCTCTTCATGTGGATGAAGGCGTTGTCGGTCGATTCGTTCCAGCGGAGCGGGCAGTCAAAGTGATAAGAACCGCCGAGAGCTTTGAAACGGAAGCCGATGTAGGGAGATACCCAGCGGCCGAAACCTACGCTGTAGGTTGCTGTCCATTTCTTGCCGTCAACCTGGCTGAGGGCATCCTGGCCGACACCGCGCTCTACGAGGGGCTGGCTGCCACCTGCACTGATTTCAATAAACCAGTTGTTGCGCCAATTTGAGAAGTAGTGGTTTGTGTCGTCGCATGTGAACTCTGTCACAGTAGCTGCGTCGTCCACAAATACGTCCTGTGCGGAAGCTGCGTTGCTGCATGCAAACGCGCCGCAGAGGGCCATTACGTAGTAAAGATTCTTAGCTTTCATACTGTAATTTTTTAAGAATAGAATTTATTTTGTCGATTTTATCATTTCAACGTTAAAAACTTTTAATTTGTTCTGCAAACCTCGGTTTTTAACATTCGGACAGCTCTGCGTTTTTTTGTGCCCCGGGGGTCGGTCGGGACGGGTTTTGTTCTTTAAGTCTTAATTTCGGGACGCAGAATTTGCCTGCCGCTCTATCTGCTCGGAAAGAGGTTTCTTCTCTTGCAGTTCAGTTAGTTAGCCCGACTTCTTCAAGTCGAATTTTTCCTTGAGGCGGGGTTTAGCACTTCTTATCGCACCTAAATCATTCTGCAAAATTACAAATTATTTTTAAATTACAAATTAATTCTCAATTATTTTTCGTAATTTCGCCGTAAAATTGATGAGAAGGCTAATAAAATATCGGTTTACTATCGAAGACGAGTCGCATTTACGCACAATCAGCGTGATTTCCGCCTCGCGTTGGGCTATCGCTTTATGGATTGCCGTGGTGACGGTGGTCGTCTTCGTCGTGGCCGGCGGTCTGATCATGGTCACTCCCCTCCGCCGCATCCTTCCGGGATACCTCAACAACACCGAAAGGGTGGCCACAGAGGAGAATCTTCTCCGCCTCGATTCGCTCCAGGAAGTTTATAGCGTCAACCAGGCATATATCGACAATTTCCTGCGGGTCACCAACACCGACCGCCTTCCGACCGATTCAGCCTTTTCGGCCCGGCAGGCCATCCGGGCGGTCTCCGACTCGCTTCTGCCGGCCAGCGAACGGGAAAAGAAGTTCATCTCCTCCATGGAGGAGCGCGAGCGGTTCAATATCTCGGTGCTCGCCCCGCTGGCGGCCGACGGCATCATGCTCTCTCCCGTGAGCGCGGAGGGTATTTTCACTTCATCCTCCCATGGCTCGGAAGTCGGCGAGATTATGATGCCCCGCGGTTCGTCGGTGCAGTCGATTGCCGACGGCATAACGGTGTCGGTCCATTATTCTGCCGCCGACAGGGGTTATGAGGTGATCGTGCAGCACAACCGGGGCTTCCTTTCCTCATACTCCGCCACCGGGACTCCTCTCGTGGCTCCGGGCGACGCGGTGATTGCCGGTCAGGCCCTCGCCATTCCCCGCGAGCCCGACAGCCGGGGAAAAAGCATCGTCCGACTCAGGATGTGGCATAACGGACTCCCCCTTATACCTTACGAATATGTTGGCACGCAGTCTTCATCCGAACTGGAGACCAATTATGAAGACAAGCGTGGAAAAGATTAGCATCAAAAAAATGGTGAAAGAAACACGAAACATAGCGATTCTCGGGTCGACCGGGAGCATCGGTACCCAGACGCTTGATATTATAGAGGAGTATCCCTCGCGCTTCAGGGCGACAGTCCTGACAGCCCGGCGCAACTGGGAGCTGCTTGCCCGGCAGGCCCGAAAGTTCCTGCCCAAGCGTGTCGTGATAGCCGACGCCGGCGCATGGCCCCATCTCAAGGAGGCGCTTGCCGATCTCCCGGTGGAAGTGGAATGCGGAGCTGAGGCGATTGCCGACGCAGCCGCAATGCCCGAGGTCGACACCGTGGTCACGGCCATGGTGGGTTACAGCGGCCTGATCCCGACTGTAAAGGCTATTGAAGCCCGCAAGACCATCGCCCTCGCCAACAAGGAGACTCTCGTTGTGGCCGGCGAAATAATCACAAGAATGCTCCGTGAGCACGGTGCCGACATCGTGCCTGTCGACAGCGAGCACTCCGCCATTTTCCAGTGTCTGCAGGGTGAATCCACACGCCATGCCCGCAAGATTATCCTTACGGCAAGCGGCGGACCTTTCCGCACCCTCAGCCGCCAACAGCTCGAAAACGTCACTGTATCCGACGCCCTCAACCATCCCAACTGGTCGATGGGAGCGAAGGTTACCGTCGACTCCGCCTCGATGATGAACAAGGGTTTCGAGATGATCGAGGCCAGATGGCTCTTCGGATGCCCGCCACAAAAGATCGAGATCGTGGTCCATCCACAGTCGATCGTGCATTCGATGGTGGAATTCAACGACGGCTCGATCAAGGCTCAGCTCGGAATCCCCGACATGCACCTCCCCATCCGATATGCGCTCGGATACCCCGGACGTCTCGAGACGACCCGCGCTCCCCTGACACTCTCGCAATACAGCACCCTCACTTTCGAAGCCCCCGACATGGAGAAATTCCCTCTGCTGCGCTTCGCCTTCGACGCTATCGAGATGGGTGGGAACATGCCCTGTATCCTCAATGCCGCCAACGAGGTGGCCGTGGCCTCTTTTCTGAGGGGAGATATGAAATTCACCGATATGCCCGTTTTTGTAGAAAAGGTGATGAAAGCCACGCTGTTCATGCCGACCGTCACCCTCGACGATCTCATCGCCACTAATGAGGAGGCTCTCGCCAAAGCCCGCGAAATCGCAGGCTGACAATCGCTCCCGCCCCGCAAGAATAAGTTTTATATAATAATCATATATTCTCCAACCTGCGCATCCCTTTGCGCCTGCTAAAAAACCGACACACGATTTTGGAAACATTTGCTATAAAGGCCGCACAGCTGATTCTCGCTTTTGCTATCCTTGTTATCATCCACGAATTCGGACATTTCCTTTTCGCCCGCATTTTCGGGGTGAAAGTTGAGAAATTCTATATTTTCTTCGATCCCTGGACCGAGATTTTCAAATGGAAACCGGGGAAATATTTCGGATTCTTCGGCAAAACCCGCAAACTGAAGAAAGCCAAGGCCGAAGAAGAGGCCAACGCCGAGGCTGAAACCGAAACAGTCTGCGAAGAGCAGCCTGACGAAAAGAAAAAAAGTTCCTTCTGGGGAGACACCGAATATGGCATCGGCTGGCTTCCTCTCGGAGGCTATTGCAAGATCGCCGGCATGATCGACGAGTCGATGGACACCGAGCAGATGAAGAAGCCGGCGCAAAAATGGGAATTCCGCAGCAAACCGGCCTGGCAACGCCTGCTGATCATGATAGCCGGAGTGCTCTTCAACTTCCTGCTCGCTATAATAATATATGCCGGCATCGTTTACGCCACGGGTGAAAAATATGTGCCCCTCAGCGAAGCCCGCATGGGCATGGCTTATTCCGAGGAAGCCCACAAGATAGGCTTCCGCGACGGCGACATACCCGTAGCCGCCGACGACAAAGCGCTCGACCGCCCCGACGAGGCCAGGATGCAGATGATCCAGGCTTCGGAAGTGAGCGTGGTGCGCGGCGCCGACACCCTCCGCATCGCCATCCCCTCCGATTTCATGCTGCGCCTCGACCGGGAAGCCCGCGCCTACGAGGAGCAGGAGAATCCCTCCACGCTCCCCATCCTCTTCATGGACTATCGCATTCCAGTCAGGGTAACTCAGGTCACTCCCGGAAGCGGAGCGGCTCATGCCGGCCTGTTGAAAGGCGATGACATCCTCGCCATCGACAGCACCCCCACCCCCACTATCCGCGACTTCCTCGCCGCACTCCCCGGCCACGATAACAAGACTATTAAGGTGAAGATCGCCCGCCGCAACGGCGAGAAAACCGACACTCTTGTCAAACCGCTGAAACTCTCGGAAAATTCCAAGATGGGCGTCGGATTCTCTGTCGATCCCTCCGACTTCTACAAATATAAGGAGATCCATTACGGCCTGTTCGAGTCAATCCCCCGCGGAATTGAACTCGGCACCAACAACCTCACCAACTACGCCAAGTCGATGAAGCAAGTCTTCACCAAGGAGGGGGCTCAAAGCATCGGCGGTTTCGGCTCGATCGGAAGCATCTTCCCCGAGAAATGGAACTGGATCGCTTTCTGGAACATCGCCGCCTTCCTCTCCGTGGCACTTGCTTTCATGAACATCCTCCCCATCCCGGCGCTCGACGGCGGCCACGTGATGTTCCTCCTTTATGAAGTGATCTTCCGCCGCAAGCCGAGCGAGAAATTCATGGAATGGGCCCAGATGATCGGCATGGGACTCCTCATCCTCCTCCTGCTCTATGCCAACGGCATGGACATCGTAAGGATCTTTAAATAATCGCAATCAAGTAAACAACGGACTCAATCAAGGCAAATATGAAATCCACCATCATCCGCCTCAAGAAAGGAAAAGAGGAATCGCTTCTGCGCCGCCATCCCTGGGTGTTCTCGGGGGCGATTGCCTCCATCGACGGCGAGCCTGAAGAGGGCGACCTCGTCACTGTCACCGATTTCCGCGGCAATGTGCTCGGCACAGGCCATTACCAGATCGGAAGCATCACGGTCAGGATCCTCGAGTTCGGCACCGACCGGCTGCCCGACGATTTTTATTTCGAGCGGCTGCGGAGCGCATTCCGCCTGCGCCAGGCTTTGGGACTGATCCGCGACGACAACAACTGTTTCCGGCTCGTCCATGGCGAGGGGGACTTCCTTCCCGGCCTCGTGGTCGACATCTACGGCGACACGGCCGTGATGCAGGCGCATTCCCCCGGCATGCACTTCGCCCGGCGCACCATCGCCGAAGCCCTCACCCGTCTTCCCCAAGCCCGGATTCGCAATGTCTATTACAAAAGCGACACGACTCTCCCCTATAAAGCCCGTCTCGATCCCGAAAACGAATATCTCATCGGCTCCTTCGACGGCAACATCGCTCTGGAAAACGGCCTGCAGTTCAACATCGACTGGCTCAAAGGCCAGAAGACCGGCTTCTTCGTCGACCAGCGCGAAAACCGCCGCCTCCTCGAGAGTTTCGCAAAAGGGCGACATGTGCTCAACATGTTCTGCTACACCGGCGGTTTCTCGGTCTATGCCATGCGCGGAGGGGCGCTGAGCGTCGACTCTGTCGACTCCTCGACCAAAGCCGCAACCCTCACCGACGCCAACATCGAGCTTAACTTCCCCGGCGATCCCCGCCATCACACCCACGACGAGGATGCCTTCAAGTTTCTCGCCGAGATGGAAAAAGACCGCTACGACCTCATCATCCTCGACCCTCCCGCTTTCGCCAAGCACCGCAGCGCCATCAAAAACGGACTCATCGGTTACCGAAAGCTCAATACAAAGGCGTTTGAGAAAATCAAACCGGGTGGAATTATCTTCACCTTCTCCTGCTCGCAGGCGATCACCCGCGAAATGTTCCGCCTCGCCGTCTTCAGCGCCGCCGCCAAGAGCGGACGCCGGGTCAGGATTCTCCACCAGCTCTCCCAACCCGCCGACCATCCGATCGACTTCTCCCATCCCGAAGGTGAATATCTGAAAGGACTCGTGCTCTATGTGGAATAAACCCACTGCGGAAAAGCCCGACGTAAAATAAACAGACTGAAGACACTCATTAATAACATACACATAAATTCACAACCTTAGATCCGATACCGGAACCATCTAAACTATCACCTCCACATGAAAAAGATCATCCCCACATTAATCATCGGGACCATGGCCACGCTTCCCGCTTCGGCCGTGGTCGACAAAAACTTCAACTATCATGTCGACCGCTTCGCCGACATTGAAGTGCTCCGATATGAAGTTCCCGAATTCGACCGTCTCTCCCTGCAACAGAAGACGATGCTCTATTATCTCGCGCAGGCAGCCCAGATGGGACGCGACATCATCTGGGACCAGAACGGGAAATATAACCTCCAGATCCGCCAGCTGCTCGAAAACATCTACTCCAACTATAAGGGCGACCGCGAAAGCAAGGATTTCAAGGCATTCGAGAAATATCTGAAGCAGGTGTGGTTTGGCAACGGAATCCACCACCATTACTCCACCGACAAGTTCGTGCCCGAATTCTCGCAGGCCTTCTTCACGGCTGAGCTGCAGAAGCTTCCCGCCGACAAGCTCCCCCTTGCCGACGGCGAGACAGCCGAACAGATGACCCAGAAGCTCCTTCCTGTGATCTTCGACCCCGCAGTGATGGCAAAGCGCGTCAACCAGGACGGCACTCAGGATGTCGTGGCGACATCGGCCGGAAACTACTACGGCGACGGAGTGACCCAGGCGGAAGTGGAGGAATTCTACGGCAAAATCAAGGATCCCAACGATCCCACTCCCGTCTCCTACGGTCTTAACGCCAAGGTGGTGAAGGATGCCGACGGCAAAATCACCGAAGACGTCTACCATCTCACCGGCCTTTACGGACCGGCCATCGCCGAGATCATCTATTGGCTCGACAAGGCCAAGGATGTGGCTGAGAACGACGCCCAGAAAGCTTACATCACCAAACTCATCGACTACTACATCACCGGCGACCTCAAGCTTTTCGACGAATATTCGATCCTCTGGGCCGAAGACACGAAGAGCGACGTCGATTTCGTCAACGGCTTCATCGAGAGCTATGGCGATCCCCTCGGCATGACCGGCGCCTGGGAATCATACGTCAATTTCAAAAACGCCAAATCATCGGCCCGCACCGAAACCATATCAGGCAACGCGCAGTGGTTTGAAGACCATTCGCCGGTCGATCCCCGTTTCCGCAAGGAGAATGTGAAGGGTGTGTCGGCCAAGGTGATCAACGCCGCGATGCTCGCCGGCGACGCCTTCCCCTCGACAGCCATCGGCATCAACCTCCCCAACTCCAACTGGATCCGCGCCCAGCACGGCTCCAAATCGGTCACGATCGAGAACATCACCGAGGCCTACGACATGGCTTCCCACGGCAACGGCTTCAACGAGGAGTTTGTGATCGACAAACCGACCTCCAAACTGCTCGACGATTATCTCTATATCACCGACATGCTCCACACCGACCTCCACGAATGCCTCGGCCACGCTTCGGGCAAACTCCTCCCCGGCGTTGACGGCGACGCACTCAAAGAGAACGGTTCGGCTCTCGAGGAGGCCCGCGCCGATCTCTTCGCCCTCTACTATCTCGCCGACCCGAAGCTTCTCGAGCTCGGCATCCTCGACAATCCGGAGGCCTACAAAGCCGAATACTATAAATATATGATGAACGGTCTGATGACGCAGCTCAACCGCATCGAATTCGGCAACAACATCGAGGAGGCCCACATGCGCAACCGCCAGCTTGTGGCCAAATATGCTCTGGAAAAGGGCCGCAAGAAAGGAAAAGGTGGCAAAGACGTGGTTGAACTCGTGAAGAAAAACGGCAAGACCTATGTCCGCATCAACGACTATCCCGCGCTCCGTCAGCTCTTCGCCGACCTTCTCGGCGAGATCCAGCGCATCAAGAGCGAGGGCGACTACAAGGCCGGCAACGACCTGATCCAGCGCTACGCCGTGAAAGTTGATCCGAAGCTCCACAAGGAGGTGATCGAACGCTTCTCGCATCTCGACATTCCTCCCTACCGCGGATTTATCAACCCCGTTTACACTCCGGTGAAAAACGAGGCCGGCGAGATCGTCGACGTCACCATCAGCTATCCCGAGAACTATGTGGAGCAGATGATGCGACTGAGCAATGAATATTCACCCCTCACGGGCCGCGTGAAGAAATGATTGCGGAGATAAAGAAGGTGTTTTTCACCTATCGCAACGGCATGCTTGCCGACACGCTGCGCCGCTACGGCATGCCGCATAAGGTGATCTTCGGTCTGGAAGTGCCCCGGCTCGCCGAGATAGCCCGCGGTCTGACTCCGTCGGAAGAGCTCGCCGACATGCTCTGGGCCGACAGCGAGGTGAGGGAATCGCGCCTGCTCGCCTGCTGGCTCTATCCTCTCGATTCCGTCACGGCCGACAAATGCATCGCTCTGGCCGGTTCGGCAAGGACCGCCGAAGAGGCCCAGATGCTCGCCTTCAGAATTTTCAAGCGCCTTCCTTTCGCCGCTTCTCTCCTTGAGGAATTTGAAAAGAGGCGCGCCGGCAACGAAGCTTTCGCACGCGCGGCCGACGCACTCGCCGCCCATCTCTGACGGTTTCACGCTCAATGACATGACATTTCGCTCCCCGGGGCGAACTCTGATAAGCCTTGCGGCGTTTTTTCTGTAACAAGAAAAAACGCCGCAAATCTTATCGCTATGTCAGACAATATATCAAACAAACGCCCTTATGTAGACCGCGACATAAGCTGGATGTATTTCAACCGTCGGATCCTGCAGGAGGCGATGCGCCCGGAAGTTCCGGCTCTCGAACGCCTCTCCTTCCTCGGAATATATTCGAGCAATCTCGACGAGTTTTTCCGCGTGAGGATGGCCACCATTTCCCGCATCGCCGGCATAAAGGGACGCCAGCTGAAGGCGGAGCAGAGCATGGCAAAAAAACTCTTCCGACGCCTCACGGCCATCGACGTCGAATATGCCGCCACCTATCAGCAGGCCATTAATGAAGTGATAGCCGACCTGAAGGCCGACAACATCTGTCTGATCAGCGAGAAGGATCTCACCGACGACCAGGCGCATTTCGTTCGCTGCACTTTCCGCAAAACTATCTCGGGCTTCTGCAGCCCGGTGTGGCTCAGCGCGCTGAAGGAGTTTTCCTCAGAAAGCGACAGCCATATATACCTTGCCGTTGAACTCTCGGGACCGGAAATCGCCACCGACTATGCCTTGATAGAATTGCCCACCGCCACCTGCGGACGTTTCATCACGCTCCCGCAGTCCGGGGGCTGCAACTATGTGATGTATCTCGACGACGTGGTGAGACATTGTCTGCCGATGATTTTCCCCGGCATGGGCTATACGCAGTTCCGTGCCTTCTCTTTCAAGTTTACCAAGGATGCTGAAATGGAGATCGACAATGACCTTCATGCCGGCACGATGGAGAAGATTGCGAAAGCGGTGAGAAGCCGCAAGAAAGGGGCCGCGCTCCGGGTGCTTTACGACGCCGAGATGCCGCAGTCGCTCCTCTCCCTGCTGATGAAGAAGCTGAAGATCGACAACCTCGACACTGTCCAGCCCACGGGCCGATATCAGAACCATAAGGATTTCATGTCGTTCCCCTCGGCCTGCCGCAAAGACCTGAAATATCCCGACTGGCCGCAGGTGGTGCCTCCTGACCTGAAGCTCACCGGGTCGCTGCTGCAGCTCATCTCTGAAAAAGACCGCTTCATCCATGTGCCCTACCAGACTTTTGACTATGTGATCCGCCTGCTGCAGGAGGCCGCAGTGTCGAAAACGGTGAAGAGCATAAAGATCACGCTCTATCGTCTGGCAAAGAATTCGAAGATAGCCGAGGCGCTCAAATGCGCCGCCCGCAACGGCAAGAAGGTGACTGCTGTGGTGGAACTGCTCGCCCGCTTCGACGAGTCGAGCAATATCCATTATGCCCGTGAGCTTCAGGAGGCGGGCGTCCATGTGCAGTTTGGCGTGGAGGGCCTGAAGATCCATTCGAAAATCGTCTACATCAACCTGCGCAACGGCCGCGACATAGCCGTGGTCGGCACCGGCAATTTCCATGAGGGGAACGCCCGGGTATATACCGACTATTTCCTGATGACCGCCAATCCTTCGATAGTGAAGGAGGTCGGCGCGGTGTTCGACGTTATCAAACGTCCCTACGAGCAGCAGAAGTTCAAGAATCTGCTCGTTTCGCCCTTCAACATGAGAGAGACGTTCTGCTCCCTCATCGACGATGAGATCCGCAATGCCCGCAAAGGGCTTCCTGCCTGGATCAAGATAAAGATCAACCATATCACCGACGAGCGAATGGTGGCCAAGCTTTACGAAGCCTCGCAGGCCGGAGTGAAGATCGATCTGCTGGTGAGGGGGAACTGCTCGGTTGTGACCGGAATCGGCGGCGTGAGCGAAAACATCAGCGGCGCCGGAATCATCGACCGCTATCTGGAGCATTCGCGCATATTCATCTTTTGCGCCAACGGAAAGCAGAAGACTTTCATGGGTTCGGCCGACTGGATGCCGCGCAATCTCGACCGCCGCATCGAGGTGATCACCGCCGTGAAAGACGCCGACCTGAAGGCCGATCTGCTGCGCACTGTCGATTATGGCCTTCGCGACAACGTGCAGGCAAGGGTGGTCGACGGTACGGACCGCAATGATTTCCGGGTGATTCCGGGTGAGGAGACGCCGTTCCGCTCGCAGGAACGCCTCTATATGGAGTATTCGGGGCAGATTCCTCCGGCCGGTGAAATCCTCCGCGAAAACAAGGAGCTCGTCGCCGAACCGAAAGAACCCGCCGCCGAGGTGTCGGGGAAAACACAGGCCGATTCCGACCCGCAGACCTTGCAGACCGAACACCTTGAGAAGGGAGACGGGGCCGAGGGGTGAATTTGGAATTTGGAATTTGGAATTTGGAATTTGGAATAATTGATAAAAGGATGAAAGAGAGAACATACGCCGCCATCGACATCGGTTCCAATGCCGTTCGCCTGCTGATCAAGCGCAGCGACGATGGCGATGAAGGGGGAATGCCCCGGCTCAAGAAGCTGCAGCTGCTGCGCGTGCCGCTCCGGCTCGGCTTCGACGTTTTCGACAAGGGAGAGGTTTCCCCATCGAAAGCCGAGGATCTGGTGCGTCTGATGAAGGTCTACAAGCAACTGATGAAAATATACCGCACCGATTGCTATCGGGCCTGCGCCACGTCGGCGATGCGCGACGCCCGCAACGGCGCCGAGATCATACGCCGCATTAAAAAGGAAACCGATATCGAAATAGAGATCATTCCCGGCAAGGAGGAGGCCAGGATTGTCTACAACAACCATATCGAACGGGGCGGAGCCGATGACGGGAATTACCTTTATGTCGACGTGGGGGGTGGCAGCACGGAGTGCAACCTCCTCTCGGAGGGTAAGCTTATCGAATCGCGATCGTTCAATATCGGCACTGTCCGCATTCTGACCGACAAGGTCAAACCCCGCGAGCAGGAGGATTTGCATGAGTTTCTCGAGGATATCCATCGGAAATATCCTGAGATAACGATCATAGGCTCTGGCGGCAACATCAATAAGCTCAATAAGATGGCATATCGCGACGAGAAAACGCCCGGCGTGCTCGGGGTCGATGATCTGGCGCGTCTCTATCACACTTTGGCGCCGCTCAGCGTCAAGCAGCGCATGGAACGTTTCGGACTGCGTCGCGACCGCGCCGACGTGATCATCCCCGCAGCCGAGATTTTTCTCAACATCGCCTCGGTGGTCGGAGCGAACCGCATCATCGTGCCGACAATCGGCGTGGCCGACGGTATCATCGACGGCCTATATCTCGCCGACTCCGGCAAGCAATGACGCCGCCCGATCAAGCCCCCCGATCAGGCCCGCAATCAAACCCCGCAATCATGAAACGACGCCCCGCAATCTCACTGAATTACAGTGACCGGCCATAGATTTCACTATGTTTGGCCGCGGATGTTTGCTGTTTTTGCACAAAAATTAGCCGGAATTTTGTCGTTATAAGAAATTTTTGTAAATTAGAGGGTCAAAATTCGCTGTTTTCATTCCGCTGCGATCTTCTGACACTATTTGCATACGATAGAAATGTTTTACATGATATTCAATTCAATTTAATTGAACAATGGAAGAATTAATTTTAGAATTGCTTGAAGAGGGCGACCGTGTGATTTTCACGTTCAATAACGCTCATCCTCTCAAAGCCACGTTTGTGAAATGCAGTAACAGATGCGTGGTTCTAATCAACAAAATGGGACGTCTCACCGTGATAAGGGTCGATGACATCGTGCGCTTCCAGAAAGCGGATCCGGAACGTCTGCCGATGTCTGACGGAAGCTTCAGGCGTCAGGCCGGTGCGGTCGACAGCCGCTATTACGCCGATGCCGAAAGCGAGACTGATAGCGACAGCGAGGAGGAAACCTCCGAAAGTGAGGCAAAAGAGAATGCCGTCAGCCTTGAGAGCGTGGTCGGTCCGACCGAACTTTACGAGCTTGAGATTCCGGAAGTGGCTCCCGTGAAAGTAGTGGGCAAAGTCAATCTTGACGAAATCGAACGCAAGCCCCGCCGCCGCGTCACCCGTCTTGACTTCAACGACAGCCGTGCCGACAACGATTTCGAAGATGAGGCCGACGATGACTCTTCGCCGATGCTTCCGGCTATGGGTGTGGTGACCTCGATTGGCCCGAAGTTCGGATTTATAGACTCCGAAGGTTCAAACTTTTATTTCAATTACGGCGAAATCATCGGCAACGGTCGTTCAAAAAAATCGCTCAATAAGGGAGACGAAGTAGTTTTCACCCCCACGACCAATCCGCAGGGGAAAGTGGCAAAGGCCGTTCATCATCCCTGGAGCGTGGATCGTCATCTTCACATCATTGAGAAAATGATGGATCGCGACATGCGCAACGCCTCCCTCCTTGCGCGCCAGCTTGTCGACGCGTTCCCCGACGACGACACCGTGCAGAACGAACTCTTCGCCATCGGAATGAAAAATTATTGACGCAATAAATATTTCAAAAGATACTCATTTAAAAGAGGGTTTCCGGCCGGAAATCCTCTTTTTTGAATGTTGTCGGGTGCGTTTTTCGAACTTTTCCTGCCGCGGCTGAATGTAGCCCGGAGAGGGGGATGCTACAAAGATATTCTTCCCGTGGGCAGACCGTTTAGCGGAGAGCAAGTGTTAAATTCAGGTCTTAATCAGACGCTTTAACTTAAATAGACTTAAAACGATGAAAATATGGTCAAGGAATCCAACAAGCCGCATCATCGGGCGTTACATAGATACAAAGCAATATGGATAGAGCGTTCGGGGTTTCGTGAGAAAGTCCGGGCGTGAAGATAAGTTTAGTTAGATATAGTTTATAGTGGAATCCTGAAAGGGAGCGCGTCGCCGCGCTCCCTTTCTATTTTATCTATTATCTTCTATCTACAATCTAAAATCTACTATCTACAATCTACAATCTAAAATCTACTATCTACTATCTACTGGATCTCGTAGTCTTTGGCGAGGCCGCCGGTGCCGGTCTCTTTGTAGAGCGAGGGGAGGTCGTGGCCGGTTTCTTTCATCACTTTCACAAGTTTGTCGAAGCTGACGCGGTGCTGACCGTCGGTGAAGCTGGCATAGATGTTGGCGTCAAGCGCGCGGGCCGCGGCATAGGCATTCCGTTCGATGCAGGGAATCTGCACAAGTCCGCATACCGGATCGCACGTCATGCCGAGGTGATGCTCAAGTCCCATCTCGGCGGCATATTCTATCTGCGCCGCACTCCCCCCAAAAAGCTGGCTCGCAGCCGCTGCCGCCATGGCACAGGCCACTCCCACTTCTCCCTGGCAACCAACGTCGGCACCCGATATCGAGGCGTTCTGCTTCACGACATTCCCCACCAGTCCGGCCGTCATCAGCGCATGAATCATCTGGGTCTCCGAGAAATTGCGGCTCTTCCAAAGATGATAGAGCACTCCGGGCAACACACCGCTCGATCCGCATGTCGGCGCGGTGACGATCACTCCGCCCGAGGCGTTCTCCTCGCTCACGGCCAGTGCGTAGGCAAACACCAAGGCGCGGCTTTTGATGTTGTCGCGGTAACCGCCCGCCTTCACATAATAGTTCAGAGCCTTGCGCTTCAGGTTGAGCGGGCCCGGAAGACGTCCCTCGGTGTTGATGCCGCGTTCCACGGCAGCCTTCATCGCAGCCCAGACCTCGCTGAGAAACTCGTTGATGCCCGGTCCCTCGCACTGCTCCACATATTCCCAATAGCAATGACCCGTGCGCTCGCAATAATCCTTGATCTCGCTCATCAGGTCCATATTGTAGATGTCGCTGCTCGCCTCCTTGCGCATACCCTCATATTCGAGTGCCCCGCCGCCGACCGAATAGACAGTCCACTCATCTTCCGGGAAACCCTCGGAATTGAGCGTGGCGAATTTCATGCCGTTCGGATGGTAAGGGAGGAAAACGTCGGGACGCCACACGATATTGACCGGCATCTCCGATTTGGAGAGCACGTCGATGATTGCCTCGTCGGTCATGTGACCCTTCCCCGTGGCGGCAAGGCTGCCATAGAGAGTCACTTCAAAACCCTTGGCGCCGGGATGACGGCCAAGAAACATCTCTGCGGCCTTCCGCGGTCCCATCGTGTGGGACGACGACGGACCGGTGCCGATACGGTAAAGTTCACGTATAGATTTCATGTCGACTTAATATTCATTGGAGCGCGCTGAGTTGCGCCTCACAAAATTACTAAATTTTCCCGACAACACAGCAATAGCGCATATAGAAAATCATCCGCGTTTGCCTCGTCAAAAAATTTTACCTAACTTTGCCCGCTATGAGAGCGACGCTTCAGTTTTTGCAGGAGAAATTCGAGGAATTCAACCGGACGGTTTTTGCCGGCGCCCTTCCGAGGGTGACGATCGGGGTGTTTCACGCGCGCCGCCGCCTCGGCGAACTGCGCTATCCACGTTACAGTTCCGGCCGCCGCCCCGCCCCGGAAGAATATACCATCCGCATCAGCGACTACTTCGACATGGAGCAGGCAGCCCTCGAAGACACCCTCATCCACGAGATGATCCATCTTTACATCCACTGGTTTGATATTCCCGACCGATCGGCCCATGGGCCGGCATTCCGCAAAATGGCCGCCGCGATAAACCGTCGCCACGGACGCCACATCACCGTGACCCGTCCCCTCTCCGACAGCGAAAAAGAGAGCGACACCCGGCTTTCATGGCATCATATCGTCCTGGTGACGCTCAGCAACGGGGAACGCCTCGTCTGCGTATGCGCCTCCACTCGAATCTTCGAGATCCACACCCAGCTCGGCATGCAGCCAAACGTCAGCGGTTGGGAATGGCACATCAGCTACGACCCCTTCTTCAACCATTTCCCCCGTTGCCGCCGCCTCGCCTACTACAAAATCTCCCCCGAAGAAATCGACACCCACCTCCTCGGCGAAATGTCAAGGCCCTGCGTCTGCGACGGCCGTATCTTCAAAGTAGCCGACGCGTGAATTTTTATTAAAAAACCCGTTTGGTTTGCTCATTTCTGCAAGTTTGCCTAACTTTGCATTCCAAATCGAACAAATCGGGCCAATTGAGGCGATTATTCCTATATATCCTGGCAGCCGTGATCATCGGCTTCGCCTATTCGCAAACTCCTGGTCATAAGGCCGTTTCAGGCCATGACGCACCAGCGGCCGACACAGTCAGCGGGACCGTGCCCCCATTGTCGTCGGCCGACTCAGCCGCCTCCCCGCGATTCAAGTTCCGCAAAGACACCATCGACACCGACTCCGCGAAAAAAACGCAACTCTCCCTGATCGACCGCGGAAAAGTCGACATCGAAAGCACCGTCACATTCTCAGCCCAGGACTCCCTCGTGCTCAACAACATGAACAAGGCCCACCTCTACGGCCAGGGCACTGTGGAATATCAGGACTTCAAGCTCAACTCTGCCGAAATCCGCATGGAGCTCGACAGCAGCACAGTCTATGCCCAGGGAATGCGCGACTCCACCGGCACGCTTGAAAACACCCCCGTCTTCACCGACCGCAGCGGCGAATATGAGTCGGAAACGATGAAATACAACTTCAAGACCCAGCGCGGATTCATCACCGGAGTAATCACCGAACAGCAGGACGGCTTCATCACCGGAGGCCGGGCCAAAAAGATGGAAGACGGCTGCTACTATCTTGAAGACGGCCGATACACCACCTGCGAAGACCACGAGCATCCCCACTTCTATTTCCAGCTCACCAAGGCGAAAGTCCGCCCGAAGAAAGATGTGGTGACCGGCCCGGGCTACATGGTGCTCGCCGACGTCCCCCTCCCCCTCGCCCTCCCCTTCGGTTACTTCCCCTTCAGCGAGAAATATTCCAGCGGCGTGATCTTCCCCTCCTTCGGCGATGACTACAACCAGGGCTTCTACCTGCGCGAAGGAGGTTACTACTTCGCAATCAACGACAACCTCGACCTCGCCCTCACCGGCGAGATATATACCAAAGGAAGCTGGGGACTCTCCGGCCACATGAACTATGTGAAGCGATACAAATATCGCGGCACATTCGACATCTCCTTCCTCAACACCGTCTATGGCGACAAGGGAGCTCCCGACTACCAGAGGATGAAAAACTTCCAAGTGATCTGGAACCACACCCAGGACCCGAAAGCCAACCCCAACCTCAACCTTTCGGCATCGGTCAACTTCGCCACCACCGGCTACTCGCGCAACGATCTCAACTCATACTATAACTCAAACTTCACCGAAAACACCAAGTCGAGCACCGTCAACCTCACCTATCGGTTTCCGGGCACGAAATGGAGCGTGTCGGCCACGGCCAACGTGACGCAGCGTTCGCAAGACTCCACGCTGCAGATGTCGCTCCCCAATTTCACGGTGACCATGAGCCAGACGGCACCCTTCAAACGCCGCCGCGCCGTCGGCGGAGAACGCTGGTATGAGAAGATCAAGATGTCTTACTCCGGACAGTTCCAGAACTCCCTCACCGCCGGACAGGACGAATTTTTCAAGAAAAGCCTCGTGAAAGACTGGCGCAACGGAATGAAACACTCCATTCCCATCTCCGCCACCTTCTCCGTGTTCAACTATCTCAACATCTCCCCCTCGATCAACATGAACGACCGCATGTACACCTCGAAGATCAAGCGGCAGTGGGACCCCGACGCCTCGCGAGAGGTGCAGGACACCACCTACGGCTTCTACAACCTCTTCGACTTCAACGTGGCCATGTCGTTCGACACTAAAGTCTACGGTTTCTGGAAACCGATGAAGTTCCTCGGCGACAAGATCCAGATGATTCGCCACGTGATGACACCGACCGTGTCGTTCTCCTGGGCGCCCGACTTCGGAGCCGCCGGATGGGGCGGTTGGGGACATTACACCTACACCGACGCCCAGGGCGTCGAGCAGCGTCACGACTACTCCTATTTCCAGCACGGACTTTTCGGCACCACCTCGCGCGGCAAGAGCGGAATCGTCTCCCTCTCGCTCGCCAACAACCTCGAAGCAAAGGTGAAGAGCGACAAAGACTCCACCGGCGTAAAGAAGATCTCGCTCATCGAAAACCTCACCCTCAGCCAGAGCTATAACTTCGCCGCCGACTCCCTCCGCCTCAGCATGCTCCAGGCGAACATAATGCTCCGAATCGTCAAGAATTTCAACCTCAACCTCAACACCACCTGGGATCCCTACGTGTATCGCGTCAGCCCCGGCGGAAGCCCGGTGCAGGTGAACCGTTACCGCTGGCAGGACGGCAAGGGGCTGAAACTCTCCTCATTCGGCACATCCTTCTCCTACACCTTCAACAACGACACCTTCCGACGCAAGAAAGGTAACTCCGGCGACAACCGCGACGACAACGCCGAAGATGACAGCGACGGGCCCACCGAACATGAAAGCTTCGCCGACATGGCCAACAAAAAGCGCGAGCGAAGCAAAAACAATTCCGACTCCGGCGAGAGCGACGAAGACGGCTATGCGAAATGGTCGGTGCCCTGGAGCCTCTCCGTGAATTATTCCGTCAACTACGGCTACGGCGACTTCGACTATGACCGAATGGATTATAAAGGGAAATGGACCCAGAATCTCTCGTTGAGCGGCAACATCCGGCCGACGAAAAACTGGAATTTCTCCTTCTCCGCCTCCTATAACTTCGACCTGCACAAGATCGCCTACATGAACTGCAGCATCTCGCGCGACCTGCACTGCTTCACCATGACCGCATCGTTCGTGCCGGTCGGCCCCTACAAGAGCTATAACTTCCACATCGCCGTCAAATCCTCGCTGCTCAAAGACCTCAAATACGAGCAGCACTCGAAAAACAACAACGGCATCCAGTGGTATTGACGCAAATTTGAGCCGACTCTAAAGTTGAGTCTATCTAAAAGTTGACTCTGAAGACGCAAATTTTGCGATTCTCGGATTATTTTATTAATTTTGTGAAAATTTGCAAAGATGGCCACACCGTTGCCTGACATACTCGACACGCTCAGGCTTCAGATTGAAGCCAGGCGCAAAGAATATGCAAGGCTCAAAGAGCGCAACCGGCTTCTTGAAGAGGAAAACGCCGACCTCCGGCGTCTTGCCGCCGAAGCGCAGAAAGAGCGGGAGAAAGCCATGCTCGACGCCGAGTTTCTCGCCGTCTCCCACAAGCTGGCCGACTCCCCCGACACCCTCGTGTCGGCCCGCCGCCATCTCGCCAGATTGATCCGCAACATCGACCGTTGCCTCGAAATGCTGAAGGAATAAGCCCCTCCGCTTCCCTTAGAGCTGCGTTATGATGAAAAAACCGGAAAATATCAGAATTCCACTTCATATAGGCGCTGAAAGAATCTATGTCACGATTCCTTTTGACCGCCAGGAGTTTGCCAGAGACGTCGAAAAGGAAATCGACTCCCTCTATACCCGCTGGAGACATGAGTTCCCGGCAAATTCCGACCAGGAGATACTCGCAATGGTGCTCTATCAGTTTGCATCTTTCTATCGCAAACACCGCGCCGCCTATGCCGAGGCCTCCGAAAAGGCCGAAGAGCTTTCGGCCATGCTCCGCGACTGGGACGATAACCCCGGCGCAAATGCCCCTGCCGGCGACATCGCTGCCGATTTCAGCGATTTCCGTCTGGAAAGCGGCGATTTCTGATTATATTCCCCTGTTTCGATCATCTTTCGCGCTCCCCGGCCCGCACGCCGCCGACGCCTTCAGCACGCCGATCTTTTTCGACGCGCCGATTCGTTGCGCCCCGGCCAAGGCCCGGACATTGCGGAGAGAAAATGGCGGATTGAACATTGCGGATTGAAAACGTTAACGCTCCTCTTGGCTGCGGAAACTGTCAGCACAAAAACTCAAATTCTTAAAAACTAAAATATTAACCAACTTCAACCATAAAGAAAATACCAGAAATGGAGACAGCAATATGGATAATCATCGCGGTGGTGACGGCCGCAATCGGCTATTTCGTCGCCTCGATGGTCAGTAAGAAAAACGCGCAAAGCCGCGCCAATACAATTATAGAAGAGGCCTCCCGCGAGGGCGACATGATCAAGGAAAAGAAGATCCTCAAGGCTAAAGAGGAGGAAATGCGCATCATCAGCGACGCCGAAAAGGTTGCCGCCCAGAAAGCTCAGAAGATCCAGACCGCCGAAGCACGCATGAAGCAGCGCGAGATCCAGCTCAACCAGATGCAGGGCGAGAACAACCGCCGCAAGAAGGAGCTCGACAATCTCAAGATCAACCTCGACAACCGCCAGCAGACCCTCGACCGCGCCGCCGAGGAGCTCGAGCAGACCCAGCGCAAGGCCCAGGAGGAACTCGTGCGCATCTCCGGTCTCTCGGCCGACGAAGCCCGCGAAAAGCTCGTGGAAAGCCTCAAGGATGAAGCAAAGACAGCCGCCGCCGGATATATCAACGATATCATGGACGACGCCAAGATGACCGCCTCCAAAGAGGCCAAGCGCATCGTGATCCAGACGATCCAGAGGGTTGCCACGGAAACAGCCGTGGAAAACTCCGTGACCGTCTTCCATATCGACAACGACGAGATCAAAGGACGCATCATCGGCCGCGAAGGGCGCAACATCCGTGCCCTTGAGGCAGCCACCGGCATCGAGATCATAGTCGACGACACCCCC
>SAMEA3663118__coassemble_135_pt1 | contig 37247 bp, 24 predicted proteins | sample SAMEA3663118__metabat2_high_PE_005 | metagenome-assembled genome bin SAMEA3663118 (sample SAMEA3663118) | pig gut metagenome | biome: pig gut; feature: pig-associated habitat; material: faeces | place: Denmark | collected 2012 | reverse complement strand
GGAATATGGTGCCTGCGGGGATCGATTGCTCGGTCACATATCCGGCGCCGTATATCCTGACGTTGAGTCCCCTCTCTTCAAGAATCCTCACTGCGGAGGGAGCGTCATATCCCACCACGTTGGGGACTGTCTGGCCGCCGCGCGAGGCGATGTCGGAGGCGATTCGGCGCATGCTGCCGGCGCCGACCATGCTCACCATCCTGTTGCCGTCGGAACGCAGCGAGGCTGCCACCACGGGTGTCGTCCCGGCCCGCTTGTCGGTATAGGTCGAGGCGTTGTTGAGCAGGCCGCGCGAATACATCTTGACGGCCATGTTCTTCACCACCTGCCCCGACGTGCGGTTGGCCGAGTTGCCGGCTCCGGAGAGCACGAGGCAGATGCAGCTGTATTGCGGATTCTCATAAGGGAAGAATCCGGCGAAGGCGTAGCGGCGCTTCGAGGTGTTGTAGACGCCCTTTTCCACAGGATAAGCCGTGCCGGTCTTTCCGGCCACCATCACCCTGTCGTCGCGCACGAGGCGCGCCGTGCCGTGTTCGCCCCATACCACCTCCTTGATGCATTCGCGCACCATCCGGGCCGTTTTCTTCGAACAGATGGAGTCGCGGATATAGCTGATCTTGAGCACCGAGTCGCGTCCGTTTTCGTCAATGAGGCTTCTGACGAGATGTGGCCTCACATATTTGCCGTCGTTGGCGATGGCGTTGTAGACCGAGAGGGTGAAGAGAGGCGGAAGCTCGGTGTTGTAGCCGTAGGCCTGGCGGGCGAGGTCAAGATGGCGGGCGGTGAGGGTTATGTTGTTCCCTTTGGAATCTTTGGGGAGGAGCTTGCGGATTCGCGGCGTGCATTCGCCGGCGATTCCCGACCTGATGGGCTCGAAAAATCCGAGGCCTTCGAGGCGGTCGTGCCATTTGGCGGGATCCTGGGCATATCCGCGGAAAATCACGCGCGAGATGCCGGTGTTGGAAGATTGCTCGATCACCTGTTTCATGGTCTTCATTCCGCCGCCGTGGGGGTCGGAGGTGCGCATGAAGGGGGAGCAGTCCACCACATCGTTGACCGAATGGACCAGACCGTCTTCAAAGGCGATCATCAGCGAGATGGGCTTCATCACCGAACCGGGCTCGTAGGGGAGCACGGCGCGGTTGAGGGCCTCGCCGTAGGTTCCGTCCTCGAGCAGCTCGATGTTGGATATGGCCTTGATTTCGCCGGTCTTGACCTCCATCAGGATGGCTGTGCCCCATTCGGCGCCGGCTTCGGCGCAGATGTTGTGGAGCTCCTCTTCGAGCATGTCCTGCAGGTCGATGTTGATGGTGGTGTGTATGTCGTAGCCGCGCACGGCCGGAGTCGACACCCAGTTGGCGATGCCGTTGGTGAGGGCCACTTTCTTGGCCAGGCCGGGCTTGCCGTAAAGGAGGGAGTCGAGGTCTTTTTCAAGACCGGAATAGCCGTGGATCTCGTGGCTGTCAGCGGTCTCGTTGACGCGGCCGATGCTGCGGTAGGCCATGCGCCCGAAGGGATACATCCTGACGTTGCGCTTGGAGGCGTAGACGGGGATCCTCGTTCCCTTTCCGGTGAAGTCGCGCAGGAAGGGGAAGTTGCGGATGCGGTTGAAATCCTCCATGCTCTTCTTCTTGGCGATCACGAGGGCACGCTTCCTGACGCTGTCGGGCTTCTCGAATTCGCGTTTGAGTTTGGTATGCCAGGAATATTTTTTGAAGGTGTCGGCCGGAGCCGACGTTATGTTGGGACGGCGCGGATAATAGACGTCGAGCGAGTCGGCAAGGGAGTCGATCTGCGCCCAGGGGATGGCCGTCAGGTTTTTTATCTTGTTGTGGCGCAGGTCGAGCTTGATGTCGTAGACGCGCAGGTTGCAGGCAAGTATGTTGCCGTTGTCGGAGAGAATGTTCCCCCTTTCGGGCGAAATGGTGTCGACGGCCGAGAGCTCGCGGCGGGCCCGGTCGTTCCATGCGTTGGCCTCCACCACTGTCGTGGCGAAGAGTTTCCCCAGCAGCAATACGGCGAATATGATAAATCCTATCGTTATGATGCCGTAGCGGAAAAGAATGTGTGTCTTGTTGTTCTGCTTTGCCATATCCTTCCTCTGATCTTCTGTTTATCGGTTACATGATGATGAAAACTGTTGATGTTGATGATTGCGTTCTGCCGAACTGTTTATTTGATTTTGATGAGGGGCTGTTGAATGCGGCTATTTCTCCTGATCGTCGATAATCTCGTAGGGAGGCTGCTCCTGAAATTCAAGGGCGAGCCCTTTCTCCTTGACAAGCCTTTTCATTTCCGATTCGCGGATCAGGGTCATATAGTTCGATTTCTCCTGCAGCTTGTTGCTCTCGGCGCGTTCGAGCTCGGTGTTGAGCTTGCGGATTTCCGCCATCCGGGTCTTGGTCTTGTAGCGGAGTCCGATCAGGGCGATCACCGAGACGAGGATCACGAGCATCAGCCAGACGTTCTGCCGGAAGAATTCCACGGAAATCGAGCGTCCGTAGCGGAATTCTTTCACCCAGCTGTAGCCTGCCTGCTTCTCGGCTTTCCTCTTCTTGGAGGCTGCGGGGGAATCTATGTCGTTTTTTCTTTTTTTAGCCATCTTGAAATTGAAATCATGAGTGTCGGGTCGGGGAGGGGCATGTTGTCACTCCCCTTTCAGTTGCGCTATGCGCAGTTTGGCGCTTCTGCTTCTCGGATTTCTTTCGATCTCCTCTTCCGAGGGGACGATAGGAGAGCGGGTCACTGCAATCCAGGGCGTTTCGGCGCGGCCGTAGAAGTCTTTCTCCATCTCTCCGCGGAAGTTGCCGGAGCGGAAGAAGTTTTTCACGAGACGGTCTTCTATCGAGTGATAGGTGATCACGGCGATCCGTCCTCCCGGCTTGAGCACCTTCAGGCTCTGCGTGAGAAGCGTCTTGAGCGCTCCCATCTCGTCGTTGACCACTATTCGGAGCGCCTGGAACACCTGCGCAAGGTCTTTCTTCTCCTGACGGGGATTGATCGATTTTCTCACTGCTTCGGCCAGGCGGAACGTGGTCTCGACCGGAGCGGCTTCTCGCGCGGCGATGATTGCCTGCGCCAGGGCTCCGGTGCGTTTCAGGTCGGTGTAGAGCCTGAATATCTCTTCCAATTCCTCTTTCGAGGCTTCGGCGATCACTGAGGTGGCTGTTTTCTCGGCTTTGCGGTTCATCCTCATGTCGAGGGGGGCGTCGGTGCGGAATGAGAATCCGCGGTCGGCGTCGTCGAAATGATGAAACGACACCCCGAGGTCGGCGAGTATGCCGTCGGCTTTTCCGGCATGGTAAAAATGCAGGAAGTTGCCTATATATCTGAAGTCGGAATGTACAAATGTAAATCGCGGATCGTCGGGAGCATTGTCGAAAGCATCCATGTCGCGGTCGAAACCGAAGAGTCGGCCGTTGTCTCCGAGCCGGGCGAGAATGGCGTGCGAATGGCCGCCGCCGCCGAAGGTGGCGTCGATATAAGTGCCGTCGGGCTTGATGTCCAGTCCTTTTATCACTTCGGGAAGAAGGGCGGGGATATGATAGGTTTCGCTTGTCATTGTGCTCGCTGATGTGGCTTTACGGCGCTGCGGCGCCGGGATGTGAGAGAAAGATCTGATCACGCAGTGTTGCAGCCTGAAAAAGACTGAGTTAGGGTGTCGGTGCAGGCTTTGTGGGCCGTAGTGGATGGCCGGTGGTTGCGCGCGCGTGCGTTTCAGGTTGTAAAGTTAGTTATTTTTTGTAAATTATTTACATCTTTAAATCGCTTTCCTCGAAAAAAATTATCTACAGGGGGAGTTTCGGCATTTCTGGGATAGAAAAAGGACGACTCCGGTTGGAGCCGCCCTTCTTCGGCGATTGTGGTTGTCCGTGATTTAGCGGATGATTCTCTTGATCACTTTGGCGTTGCCGTCGCTGCCGGTTGCCCTGATGATGCAGACTCCGGGGGTTTCGGGCAGAGTCAGCGAGTCGTGTCCGCGGGCAATTCTGCGGCCTAAGGTGTCGAAGACTTCGATCTCGGCACAGGGCGCGGAGATCATTCTGCCGGAGATCGAGATGCCGGGAACACCGATCTCGGTTTCCTCCACGCCGCTGGGCTTGCTGACTGTCAGTTCGGCTTTGGCGGTCTTGCCGTTGAGGCCGGCTGTGATGACGGCACTCCCCTCTTTCAGACCGCGCACGGTGACGGCGATATGATGATTGTCGGCGAGTTCCATGGCAGTGATCTCAGCGATCTCTTCGTTGTCGAAGTCGAGCGTGAGTCCGCCGAGCATCTCTTCGGTGATCTCTTCGCCGATGAGTTCGAGGGAGAGAACTGTTTCTTCGTCGATGTTCACGGTTCCCTTTGCGGGAGTGATGGCGAGGAACCCTCCTTCAAACCAGAGAGCGGGAGCGGTTTCGGATCCGGTCATGCTCCAGGGCTCGGCGCTGTCGTATCCGTAGGCGAATCCGAGCGAGGTGAAGAATTCGCGGTCGGCCTGCAGCGGGTCGATGCTTTTCCCTTCGGAGGTGTTGTCGGCGTCGCTGATGCTTTCGCTGACTTTCTGAATGGCGCTGCTCACGTAGTTGCCGCGCATCCCCTCCTCTTCGCCGATCGGGTGTTCGGGATCCTGCTCATGGTTGATGGCTGTGCGGCCGGCAATGCGGTGGAAGGTGTCGTTCTCGCCTGGGAATGTCTCTTCGCCGGGGGTGGTGGAGTCGGTCATCGAGGAGAAGTTGACATAGCAGTTCTCGATGGCGATGTTGGGTTCGGGTGCGTCGTCGGCTTCAAGGGCGGTGAAAGGGGAGAGGTCGCCCACGATGCCGCCGAGTTTCGGGCCTCCGCCCCATTGCGAGGCTTGGGTGGCGGCGATTGTGCCCTCTGCGTGGCAGTTGCGGATCGAGGCGTGGTTGGAGGAGCCTGCGATACCGCCCACGGTGTTGCCGGCGGTGATGTCGGCTTTGACATGGCAGTCGGCTGCGAGGTCGCTGTTCGACTGGAGCGAGCCTGCGATGCCGCCGACGTCAGCCGAGCCGCTGATCGAGCCGGAGAAGGCGCATGCTTTGATTGAGGAGGCGGTGCTGGTGAATCCGACGATTCCGCCTGCGGAGCCGTCGGATGAGATGGCGCCGTTGAAGGATGATGCCTCGATATGCGATTGCTGATAGAGGGCTCCGGCGATGCCTCCGGTCGATTCGGTTCCGGCGAGAGTGCCGTCGAATATATGGATGTTGGCGAGGCGTCCGTTGTAAACCTTGCCTGCCACGATTCCCTGGTTTGATTCGGCTGCGGTCATCGTCGGGCGGATGAGGTTGAGGTTGCTCACGGAAGCCATTCCGTCGGCGCTCCCCTCCTGGGTTGAGATTGTCGGGAAGATGGAGCGGTCGTTGATCCGCAAGCCGTAGATGGAGTGTCCCCGGCCGTCGAATGTGCCTCGGAAATCGAAGGAGGGTTGCTCGAGGGTTGCTCCGTCGGCGTCGATGTCGTTGGCGAGCACGTAGTGGGCCGAGGGTTCGTGGCGGATATATCCGAAGCCTCCGAGCGAGGTGATTTGGTAAGGATTGTCGAGCGATCCGTCGCCCTCTTCAAATGTGGAGAAGGGGAGATTGTAGCTCGTCAAGGTGAAACGCGAGTCTTTGTTGTAGATGGCCACGAGCGAGGGCTTTTCGCTGTCGAGGTTGGCGAAATAGACGGTGGAGAGGGCACCGCGCTCTTCGTCGGGAAGGAGCTGCAGAAGTGGAGCTTTCGATTCGTCGGCGCTGATCACCATCAGCTCTTCATGGTTTCTTGAGGAATTGGCATCTTCGCGGCGCTTCACGAGCACCATATATTCGCGGCTGTCGTCGAGGTTGAAGATGTAGGGGGAGAAGGCGTCGGGGGCGATGTAGACCATGGCGTAGTCCACGTTTTTCCCCATGTTCAGGCGGTCGACATGGTGGATCGATGCGTCGGGGTTGACGTAGGCCACTTCGGTATAGACGTTTCCGTCGGCGTCGGTTTTGCCGTTGGTCTGGGCTGCGGCGTAGCAATAGCCGTCGCCGAGCTCGACTCTCTCGGCCGCTGTAGTGAAGTAGAGACCGTTTTCGAGGCGGGTGGGGATGGAGTGTTCCGTTTCGCCTGTGATGAGGTTGACGAAGTCGTAGCGGTATTCGTCGTTGTCGGAGGAGATAAACATCACCTGGGGATCGAAACCGTCGATGTCGGCCATGACGGTTCCGCGCATTGTGTGGGAAGCGAGGTTTATGAGGAATTCGGTCTCGGCGGTCTCCCCTTTAGGCGCGGCGCTGCAGACGTCGAAGTCATAGTCATAGTCGTCCGTCTCGTAGAGATAATGCTCGGTGGTGATGATGAGCGAGGGATGGTTGTCGGTCGTGTAGCGGCCGAAGCTGAGGTCGTCTTTGTAGGAGAATGTCCCGAGATAGAGGAAATAGCGGTCGTCGGCCGTGGCCTTCGAGGGAACGGTGGTGGTGGAGTATTTCTCCACTGCCGAGCTCCACTGCGAGGGCATCGTGTAGATGTCGATGATCAGTTCGTTGTCGGCCGTGGGGTTTTCGTTCTCATAATCGTAGGGGTTTTCAAACCAGCAGTATTTCATGCGGTTCACGGCGAAATAGGGGCGCCCGTCGTTCATCGTGGAGATGAAGGGGATGGCGTTTTCTCCGCTCACGGCGATCATCGGCACGCGAACGTCGAGCACGGCGTTGCCCATTCCGCCGTAGCCTGCGAATTTATAGGTGGTGAAGTTGAAGTCGGCCACGTTCTGCACTGCGCCGACCATGGGGGTCTCGGTCTCTTTCTCGGTGAGGAAGGTGATGTAATATTGCTCGGCCCATTGGTCGGGGGCGGTGTTGACGCTGCTTACGTAATACCCCTCGATTTCGGCTATCCTCTCGGTTGTGGTCTCTCCGGGCTTGACGGAGTAGGCCGCCGTGTGGTAGGTGTTGGTGAATTCGGGGGTGTTGCAGGCGATGGCCACCATCACTTCGATGTTGTTGTCGTTGTTGAAGAATTTCTTGGTGACGAGGGTGGCGATTTCGACCTGTGCGACTTTCGTCTCGTTTTCGCCGAGGGTGATTGTGTCTTCGATCGAGCCGATCAGCTGGAAGTCCCGGTCGTAGATGTCGATCTTATAACCTTTGATGATAGTCTCGGTGAAATATTCATGCTCGATGCTCTCCTTGTCGTAGTCCATGGTGTAGAAATAGCTCGAGCCGTCGGGTGCGTCGAGATATCCTGTCATGTCGGCGGCGGGGAGGGAAATAGGGGAGATCTCCCCTATTTTTGCAGTAGAGACTGCCGGACGCATGGAGGCGGCTTTGGCATGGGTTGCGGCGTCGGGGAGTTGGCCGATGCTGTTTTTGCCGGAGCGGGCGGCAGGCATGAATCGGAAAGCGTTGGCGGCGTCGGTGGTTTCGATGCCGGGTTGCAGGCGCTGGCGCAATGCGGCTGATGTCGTTGCGGCTGTCGCGGCTGTGGCAGCTGAGGCCGGCAACACACCTGCCATAGCCATCATCGCCACTGCAGCTGTGGATAAAATTTTATTCATATATTATTTTGTTTGTGTCGGTTATTGTGTTGGTTATTATGCTGATTGTGTCGTTACATTAGAACCCCTTTGATGGGGGTATCAGTCCTTTTAGCGCCGGTTAGAGAGAACGCAAAAGGGTCAACGTGCAAATATAAGGAAAAATTTTAATATTCCTTGAATTTTGAGAAGTTAAAGAGTCTTTCTCCGGAATCAACAGCCATAACTGCCATAGCTATCATAGCAATCTTAGCAACCCTACTCATAGGAGTGAAAAAATAAGGAGGCCGATTTGGGGTCGGTCTCCTTGTCTTGAAAGTCAGATGGTGTTGTCAGTGTTTGATGAACTTGCGGGTCTTGCCGTGGTCGCGCTCGATGTAGATGCCGGGCGCGAGCCGGTCGGGATCGCTGCCTGCCGCCATTCCGTCGATGGTGAAGAAGGTGTGGTCGGAGGCTGAGGCTACCGTTTCTGCCTCAACCGGTTCGGCCGGTTCGGCGTCGACAACCGGAAGCTCTACTCCGGAGATGCCTTTAACCTTCACAGCAATCGGTTTCGATTCGTAAGTTCCGGTGCTGGTCTCGATGATGCGTTTGGCAACGGTCTCTCCTTCGCCGATGGCCGTAATCTGATCGTTCTCGATCTTGATCACCATCGGGTCATACTTCCACTTGTCGCTGTAGATGGTCACATCGGCATAATTGATTGCCGTGGAAAACAATCTCGCGGTCTCATCTTCATTCAGCTCCAGCTCAGTGTCGTCGTTGACGATGAAGAGATCGGGAATAGGCTTGACAGTCTTGAAATAGGTCCACCATTGCCAGCCATGATCATCGTAAATACTCTCACCCCAGTAAGGATCAGGTTCTCTGTATTCCGTATATTTGTCGATACTCTCTTCCGGAACATAGAGAACCATTGCATCAATGTCCTTTATGTAAGTAAAAGTCACGGCATGTTCGCCGAATTCCGGCGGCACAGGATTGAGAGAGTATACTTCTTTCAATACAGACCAGTCAACAATACCTTCTTTATAATCCCATTTCTCACCTCCAATAGCATTATGTTCCATCAATGTGATACCTCTTCCCAGTACTACTGTGTGGACTGCCGAGCATCCGACAAAACACTCGTATTCAAGAGTTTTTACTTTATCCGGAATTATGACGCTTTTAAGATTACGACAATCGGCAAAGGCAAAACGACCTATAAATTCCAAATTTTCGGGGAATGTGAGATGCTTAATTTTATAGCAGCGGATAGGGAGAGATATTTTATAGCCATAGATAGAATTTGCTCCAATGCTTTCCAATGAGGAAGGAAGGTCCAAATATTCTGTCTTGGATCCGCTTAAGGATTCAGGTCCAAGGCTTATGACTTTATAATCAACGCCATTGATGTTAATAATGGGAGGAATTACGAGATGTATTGGCGCGTTGACGCATTTTGTTACTTCTACGCAGTTCCCGGCATCTTCCAATATCCTGTAATAAATGCCTCCTTCCGTATAGTCGTATGTGAAATCCTCGGCCGTTGCCGGAAGAATCCCGCAGCAAAGGGCTGCAATGGTCATTATAGTATTTTTCAGTTTCATATTCTTATGCTTTAGAAGGTTTGAGTTAAAGATTTCTATTGTCTTAAACCTCGTCTCCATTTTCATTGGAAGAGGCATAGATCAAGTAATGTTTTATATGGTAACCGCCGGGCTCTAATGTAATTTCTTCAGTCACATAGCTGCCCCATGGGCGTCGTATGTCGGGATTCTCTCGTCGGTTACAGGAGAATAGGCGATGATGGGGAATCTGCCCGGTGTCGGGGAGATATAGCCGGACTGGTTGGAAGCCTTTGAAGAGGAATTGGCTGCTCGTGACGGAGATGCCGACGGATTCCCTGCCGGAGTTCCTTTCATTCCGATGAACGGAAGAAGGAAAATCGTTGCTGCAATGAATATCAATTTTTTCATAGGCCGGATTTTTTTAGTTGTTGTTAAATTTGTTTTATCAGGCCGGAGGAGTCAGCTTTGGTTTTGGCGGGAATTTGGTTTCCGGGTCGGGGGCTTGATGAAAGCTATGGCCGGTTTTTTCTGCTTTTTTGTTGTAATTTAGATTCTTTTCACAAAAGTATGATAAATAATTTTAAAAAGCAATAATTTTGGAAAATATTTTTCGAAAATCTCTTGAATGGTGTATGAGCGCTTAAAAATTGGCTGATTATATGGAAATAATCTCGGCGTACATACCGATTTGTGGCAATATGTGCGGCGTGTAGTGGTGTCGCGAGAGTGGTGGTGCGAGAGTGGTGTCGAGCGAGGGATGTGCAACCCCTTTGGGGTAGGGGAACCCGCTTTGGGGTTCATGCTGGGTGGTTGGCTGGCCCCGGGTTGACTCGGCCGGGCTTCGCCCGTCCTCGCTAACCCGGGGTTTCCGAAATGCAGCCCGCTTCGAGGCTGCCAGCCCCGGGTAACCTATCAATAGCTATGAGCCCGAACGGGGCTGCCCTCCCTGCTGGCTGGGCGGGTTTGATTATCGCTGCTGTTGTGTGTCCTCCCTTTGCTGTTGCGCTTACCCTCCTTGTTGTTGCGTTACCGGAGATCATGTAGGCAACACAATATCCGCACAAATTAAGGAGGCCGATTTGGGGTCGGTCTCCTTGTCGAAAGAATGTGTGTTTTTTATAGTATGGTGCCTATATTATTCCACCTTCTTTAGATATCTTTTGAAAGCAGATGTGCTTGCCTTGCCTAACAGTCGGGATTGCTTTTTATCAGTCGTGCTTGCGGCTGTATTCGCCGAGGCGAAGCATGGCGTCGAGAAGCTCCTGACGAAGGGCGTCGCCATCTTTCGGATGACTCGGATCCTTTACGGATACTGCCGTCGCCATCATGAAATCTCCTTTGTGGTCGGGTACGCCGACGATAAATTCCATGACAAACGTGTATTTCTCATCGCCGTTTTCAAAGGCTGTGGCTCTGATGGCAAGCCGTGCGGTGCGGTCATCTTTGGGATGAACCTCGTCGATAACCACGGCGCGAACCTTCTCACCCGTGGCAAGGTCGAAGTTGAACTCCGCTTTGTCGAAAAGATGGGAATCGGTCTGGGCATTGTCCTCAAACTGAATGTCTATAATCCTGCTGTCGAGACGCGGCCATGCTGAAATGTTTATGAGGTTTCTCCACACGCGCTCCGGCGTAAGGTTCTTGAGATCTACTTCTGCGTATGCGTAAATATCGGCATCCTCCTTGGCATAGTTGGGTGCCATCTTGATTTTGTCTGTGATCATAGTATATAAACTAAGTTTATTCAGATGTTCTATGAATATAATATTTGCCGTCCGTTTTTTGTTCATTTCCGCCCTACTCTTTTTTGCGGATGAGGAGCGTTGAAGAGATGATAAACATACGTGAGAAGGGAAACAGCCGTTATAACATTATATTGTATATCGATTAAGGAATAAAACCTGACATGAGCGAAACAATAACCGACGGCGGCCGGATTTCCGCCGCAAGGGGATGGCTGGCCCTCTCCCCTTTCATACTTTTCCTGATTCTCTACGTGGCGGTCTCCGTGATAATCGGCGATTTCTACAAGATGCCCATCTCGGTTGCTCTCGTGGTGGCGTCGATGTGGGCCGTGGTGGTGATGCACGGCCGACCCCTCGCCAAACGAATAGAGGTCTTCTCGCGCGCCGCCGGACATTCGAACATCCTCTATATGATCTGGATTTTCGTGCTCGCCGGTGCGTTTGCCAACCTTGCAAAGGAGATCGGGGCAGTCGATGCCACGGTCAACGTCGCCCTCCGCGCCTTCCCGCCCGCGATGGTCATCCCGATGCTCTTTTTCGCCGCCTGCTTCATATCGCTCTCGATCGGTACGTCGGTTGGCACCGTCGTGGCGCTAACCCCGCTGGCCGTGGAGATAGCCGGTCCGTCGGGCGGGGGAGTACCCTTCTTTGTGGCAGTGGTGCTCGGAGGCGCCTTCTTCGGCGACAACCTTTCCTTCATTTCCGACACCACGATAGCCGCCACCCGTTCGCAGGGGTGCAACATGTCCGACAAATTCAAAGCCAATCTCTGGATCGCACTTCCCGCGGCCATCATTACTCTCGTCGTCTACATCGCCATGGGAGCCGAAAGCCACGCCACAGTCGCACCCGGCCCCACCGACTGGCTGCTGATCCTTCCCTACATCGTAGTCATCGCCACGGCAGTCGCCGGAATCAACGTAACGGTAGTGCTCACCCTCGGAATAATCACGGCGATCATCCTCGGCGCCATCCGCGGGCACTCCCTCATCGACATGGCCTCCTTTGCCGGAACAGGCATCGACGGCATGGGCAACCTTATCGTCATTACCCTTCTCGCCGCCGGCATGCTCGGCATCATCAAGGAGACCGGCGGAATCAAATATATCCTGCAGACGCTCTCAGGCCACGTTTCCGGGCGTAGGGGAGGGCAGGCAATGATCGCCTTCATCGTCGCTATCGTGAATCTCTGCACGGCCAACAACACCGTGGCCATCATCACCGTCGGATCGCTGTCGCGCACCATCTCCGAACGCTACGGTATCGACCCGCGCAAATCCGCCTCGTTGCTCGACTCGACATCGTGTGTGGTGCAATGCCTGATTCCTTACGGTGCTCAGACACTCCTCGCCACATCCCTCGCCGGAATCTCGCCCGCCTCCCCTTACCCTTATCTCTATTACCCCTGGGCACTCGGCGCAATGATCATCCTCTCGATCATCTTCCTTTTTCCGCGCCGGTTAAACCATTAAAGAAATTTTTCCGCAATAGAAAGAGGGGAGAGATTCTCGACTTGAAAAATTCAATTTGAGTTGCAAAATTTCGCGCATAATCAGCCGCGAAATTTTTTTTGACCGATTCTCAGAGCCTTAAAATCAGGGCTGATCGGATTTAAGCAGTTAAATATAAGCGAGATATGTCCTTTGTCAACATTTCGTAAGAAAAATTTGAAATAGATGCCGAAACTTGACTGTGGTGCAAAATAATGCATTATTTATCTACAAGGGTGCAAAGATAGCTGTTTTTGTTGCCAAATGCAAAAATAGCTTTATGAATGTTAAAGAATATAAAACCGTTTCCACTCTCGTAATATTCACCCTTTTTCGTTATATTTGTAAGTTTGATTTTATCATAATGTTCAACTATGGCTAAGATAACTTTCCGAGCCCGGGAGGTAGACATTCCGCAGCTCAACTATCCGCTGCTGGTCCGTTGGATCGGCGAGGTGGTAAAAGCGCACGGTTTTGAAGCCGGGCGTCTCTCCTATCTCTTCTGCGACGACGAGACCATTCTTGCGACCAACCGGGAATTTCTTCAGCACGACTATTACACCGACATCATTACCTTCGACTATTCCACGCCCCGGCGCGTGAGCGGCGATATGGTGATCTCGCTTGACACGGTGGCCACCAACGCCGCCGGACTCGGCGCCGACTGCCACCGCGAACTGCTGCGGGTGATCATCCATGGCGTGCTTCACCTTTGCGGAATCAACGACAAAGGCCCCGGCGAACGGGAAATTATGGAAAGTCATGAGGATGCGGCCCTGAGGCTGCTCGACAATATCAGGATAGAAAGATGAGATTTGATTTTGACGTGATAGTGATCGGAGGAGGTCACGCAGGTTGCGAGGCGGCGGTTGCATCCGCACGTCTTGGAGCCGCTACCCTTCTCGTAACAAAAGATATGAACCGCGTGGCCCAGATGTCGTGCAACCCCGCTGTGGGTGGTATTGCGAAGGGTCAGATCGTGCGCGAAATCGACGCGCTCGGCGGCAGCATGGGTATCATCGCCGACGAGACGGCCATACAGTTCCGGATGCTCAACCGCTCCAAGGGCCCCGCCGTCTGGTCGCCCCGAGTGCAGTCAGACAGAAGCCGCTATATCGACCGCTGGCGTCAGGAACTTGACTCCGTAGAAGGCCTTTCGCTCTTCCAGGACAGCGTGATGAGACTCCTTTTCAATGAGGATAAGAGGGAGGTGAGCGGCGTGGTTACGGCTCTCGGTTTCGAGTTTTATGCCCGTAAAATCGTGCTGACTGCCGGCACATTCCTCAACGGCCTGATGCATTTCGGCCCTGTGAAGGTTCCCGGCGGCCGCATCTCTGAAGATGCCTCCGAAGGTCTCTCCGACCAGCTTATGGGGATCGGGTTCACGGTGGGCAGAATGAAGACCGGCACACCGGCGCGAATCGATGGTCGCACGATTGATTTCTCGCTTGCCGAACGCCAGGATGGGGATTCAGATCCCTTTGAGAAGTTCAGTTTCCTCCCGTCGGTGAAGCGCCGTCTGAAGCAGCGTCCCTGCTGGATTGTCCACACCAATCCGGAGGTTCACGAATGCATGACGAGTCGTCTCGACGAGTCGCCGCTCTACAACGGTCAGATCCAGAGCATCGGCCCGCGTTACTGTCCGAGCATCGAGACGAAACTCGTGACATTTGCCGACAAGGAATCGCATCAGCTCTTCCTCGAGCCGGAGGGTGAGACCACCGAGGAGTATTACATCAACGGCTTCTCCAGCTCGATGCCCTGGCAGGTGCAGGTGGAGGCTCTGACGAAGATTCCGGCGCTCGCCAGCGTTCAGTTCTACCGGCCCGGCTATGCCATAGAATATGATTATTTCGATCCGACGCAGCTCACCCACGACCTGCAGACAAAGCTCGTGAAAGGGCTTTATTTCGCGGGCCAGGTCAACGGTACGACGGGTTATGAGGAGGCTGCGGCGCAGGGTCTCGTGGCGGGTGTCAACGCAGCGAGAAGCTGCCGCGGAGAAGAGCCGCTCGTGCTTGGTCGCGACGAGGCGTATATCGGCGTCCTTATCGACGACCTCGTCACGAAAGGTGTCGACGAGCCTTACCGCATGTTTACCTCCCGGGCCGAATATCGCATTTTGTTGCGTCAGGACGACGCCGACATGCGTCTCACGCCAATCGGATATAAGATCGGTCTGGCCACGCAGGAACGTTACGATCTAATGCTTCGCAAGAAGGAGGAGCGCGACGCGCTGATAGGGTGGTGCGGCGCCCGTCTTGTGAAAGCTACTCCGGAATTGAATGAGGCGTTGCAGGAGCTCGGTACGTCGCCGCTCACAGCCTCAGTAAGGCTCTTGGAACTGCTTAAACGTCCGCAACTGAACTTCGCCAATCTTGAAACGATTGTTCCCGAGCTCTCGCGTCGTCTTTCCAAGATAGAGGAGGAGAGAAGGGAAGAGATAGTGCAGGCAGCCGAGATTTTGATAAAGTATGGAGGCTATATCGACCGCGAAAGAGAGCTTGCCGAAAAGCAGGGACGTCTCGACTATGTGAAGCTCCCCGAGGATTTCGATTTCATGAGTGTCGCGGCGCTCTCCACCGAATCGCGGCAGAAACTGACATCAATCCGTCCGGCCACGATAGGGCAGGCCTCGCGCATCCCCGGTGTCTCTCCCTCCGACATAAATGTTCTCCTGATCATGCTCGGCCGCTGACCCCTTGTCGGCAAATGTGACAAAGGAGCTCTTGCAGGATTCGGAAAGAATGATTAACTTTAACACGTGGAAACCTCCTCTGCAATTTGCATAAAATAAACGGATAAGGATGGATTTGTTTCACGTGGAACAGACATCCTCCGCAAAGAGCTGCAGAGAGAAGAGGAGAACCATTAGATAAGAAGAATAATAAATAACCGAACAACAAATATTGAAGAAATGGAAATTGAAGAACTCAGAACGTACATCCGCGACATTCCCGATTTCCCGACGAAGGGAATCGTGTTCCGCGATCTCACGACTCTATTCAAGGATGGGGGAGCTCTCCACACCATGGGCGACGCCCTCGTCGACCTTTACAAAGATAAAGGCGTGACAAAGGTGGTGGGCATAGAATCGCGCGGTTTCATCGGCGGATCTATCATGGCCTACCGACTCGGATGCGGTTTTGTTCCGGCTCGCAAACCGGGCAAACTCCCCTCGGTCACGATCAAGAAAGCTTACGCTAAAGAGTATGGCGTCGACACAATCGAGATCCATTCCGATGCGATCAACGAGAACGACGTTGTAGTGCTCCACGACGACCTGCTCGCCACGGGAGGCACAATGGCCGCCTGCTATGACCTTGTAAAGTCGATGAACCCGAAGAAAATCTATGTGAACTTCGTGGTGGAGCTTACCGCTCTCAACGGACGCAAGCATCTTCCCGCCGACTGCGAGGTGACATCGCTTCTTAAATATTAACCGAATCTGAAACTCCGGTTTCATCGGAGTTTTTTTACGATACTGAAAATGGGCATCTGCATTCCGCAGGTGCCCATTGTGGCAAATATGGAAATGCCGTTATGGCGAATATGGATATGAATGAAAATATGACGAAACCGGATGCTGTGGCCGGAATGCTCGCAGGGTGGGGCAGAGACATCGATGAACTCGGCACTTTCAACATCGAGATAGAACCTGACCGCACGCGCGACGACATCCGCGAAAACCGGCCCGGGGCCCATCTGCGCGAGAAGATACTCTCCCTTCCCGAGTCGCCGGGGGTCTATATGTATCTCAACCGCCACGGCAAGGTGATCTATGTCGGCAAGGCGAAGCGGCTCAAACGGCGCGTGTCGTCATATTTCAACCGACAGCATCAGTCGACGCGGACAAACCTTCTCGTGCGCAGCATCGTCGACATGCGCTTCCTCGTGGTCGAGAGCGAGGAGCAGGCCCTCAACCTCGAGAACGCCATGATCAAGGAGTATCAGCCCCACTACAATGTGTTGCTGAAAGACGACAAGTCATATCCCTGGATCGTGGTGACGCGCGAGCTTTATCCGCGCGTATTCATGACCCGCGACCGCTCCGTGGCCGGGCGCTATTACGGCCCCTACAGCAACGTGCAGGCGGCGCGCACGGTGCTCGAACTGATTCGCGAAACATATCCGCTCCGCTCGTGCCGCCACTCCCTCGACGAGAAAAGCATAGCCCGCAACAAATACTCCCTCTGCCTCGATTATCACATAGGGAAATGCGGAGGGGCTTGCCGCGCCCTTATCTCTCCCGAGGAGTATGCAGGATATATCGCGAAGGTCCGCCAGATTCTCAACGGTGAAACCGTAGAGCTTGAAAACTCCCTTTTGGCGGAAATGGAGCGGCTCAGCGAGAATTGGAAATTCGAGGAGGCGCAGGCGGTCAAGGAGAAATATGAGATTGTCAGAAAATATAATGCGAAGAGCGTGATCGGGGAGACCTCAACCCCCGACGTCGACATGTTCGCCTATGTGGAGAATGAAGACCGCGCCTTTGTCAACTTCATGCATCTCCACCGCGGAGCAGTGACGCAAAGTCTCAATCTCGAGTTTGTGAGACGCGACAGCGAGGTCACCCGCGAAGAACTTCTGTCGATGGCTATCTCGGAGGTGGCCTCCCGGTTCGGCCGCAAATTCGAGGAGATTCTTGTGCCTTTCGAACCCGACGTGAAGTTCTCAGGCGTGACCTTCACCATTCCTTCGCGAGGGCCAAAGAAGAGGGTGCTCGACATCGGTGTCCGCAACGCCACGCAGTATATGAACGACCGCGAGGCGATGGCCGAAAAGCTGAATCCCGACCGCGCTGTCGACAAACTGATGACGCGGATGCAGTCTGATTTCCGGCTCAACGCCCAGCCGCGGCATATCGAATGTTTCGACAACTCCAACATCCAGGGCACAAACCCGGTGGCGAGTTGCGTGGTGTTCCGCAACGGCAAACCCTCGAAGCGCGACTATCGCCATTTCAACATCAAGACCGTGGTGGGAGCCGATGACTTCGCCTCGATGAAAGAGGTGCTCCACCGGCGCTACACCCGCATGATGGCCGAAGGGGAACCGCTTCCGCAGCTGGTGGTGGTCGACGGCGGCAAAGGGCAGCTGAGTTCGGCTGTGGAGGCATTCGACGAGATGGGTATCCGCGGCGAAGTCGCCCTTGTCGGCATAGCCAAGCGCCTGGAGGAAATCTATTTCCCCGGCGACACGCTTCCGCTCTATCTCGACAAGAAATCGCCGTCGCTGAGGGTGATCCAGGCCTTGCGCGACGAGGCACACCGCTTCGGAATCACCCATCATCGCAACCGCCGCAGCAAATCGCAGACAGTCAGCGAATTGGACAGTATAAAAGGAATAGGCCCCGCCACAGCCGCCACGCTCATGAAGCATTTCAAGAGCGTAAAACGTCTGCGTGAAGCAGAACTGTCAGATATTCAGCAGATTATAGGCAAATCAAAAGCCCAACTCGTCTACGACCACTTCCATCAGCAGTAAACAGCGGAAGCTCCGGCAGACAATCAACATAAAAAATCCGGTCGCGTAGCTGCGCGGCCGGATTTTTTGTTCGTTCGTGGCGGATGGAATCCGCTTCTTGTTTCGGGTTAAGTCGGAAGCCTCTTATTTCGGGAGCTTCTTGGCTATCTTGGCGGGAACTGCGTCGCTGTTGATGCCGACGCCGAGGGTCTTCTCCAGGAAGTAGGGAACGGAAACGTAGAAATATCCGTCGTAGATCTGGTTGGTGTCCCAGCTGTTCTTAACCTTGTAATATTTGTTGCCTTCCTGGTCTTTGGCCGTGCCGACGATAACCATTCCGTGGTCGTCGGTGGTCTCGAAGTTGTCGAAGCTCTTCTGGCGCGATTCCTGAGTGACGGTCTTCTCCTTCACCGGGCCCTTGATGTTGAACTTCTCATCCTCGCGGTCTTTGTCGGAGAGCTTCACCCAGCGGGCGAGCTCGGAGTCGGTCATGTCTTTCTCCGTCTCGTCGGGGAGCACCGCGAAACCTTTGCGCCATTTGAAGCCGCCTTCGGAAACGTCGGCAGCCCACATCACGTTATATCCGTTCTCAAGAGCCGTGTCGACAAGCTCCTGCATCTCCTCCATCGGCACGTTCATGCTCTTGGTCCATGCCCAGTTGTCGGGGATCTCGAGCGTCACCCATTCGTAGAAGGGATGGTGGGTATAGCTGGTGAAGTTGATGAATTTCTCGGGCTCGATTCCCATCTCCTTTGCCCACTGCTTCGGAGTGTAGCTCTTCCCCTTGTAGGTGAAAGTCTCGGGCACAGGGCCGAGATATGCGTCGAGGATTCCGACGAAGCCGGGAAGCCAGGCGGTGGAGAGCTTGCTGTTTTTCTGTCCGCGGGCGAGCACGGCCTTCAGGTAAGCCTCGAGGGCGTCGGCCATTTCATAGTGCGAATGCTTCTCCTCGCCGTAGTTGAGGCCCGTATAAGCCTCCTCGGGCATGGCGCCGTAAAGCTCCGTCATGTTGAGCACGTCGCCGAATGATCCTCCCTGGGCGAAATTGATCATGCCGTTCATGCGCATCCATTTCTTCGCCTTGTCGATATAGGCGTTGCGCACCACGAACATCTCCGAGAGGTCGAGTTCCGGACCTCCTTTGCGGAGCACGTCGTCTTCCAGCGTCGAAAGGCCGGAGAACGCCCAGCATGTTCCCGATTTGTTCTGGTCTTTCACAGGAGTGGTGGGGTTGATCTTGATGTCGGTGAAAGTGAAGCCCGTCGAATCGGGATTCTCGGGCTCGGCGCCGTCGAAGGCGGGAGCCTGCATGTAGGTGGCGAAAGCTGCAGGGGCGAAGGCTGCGGCGAGCGCCAGTAAGAGGGTCTTTTTCATTCTCGGATTTAGGTTAGGGTTATTGTTTGCTGTCGGATTTCCCTGCTGCGGCATAGCCGGCAACCGGGTTTTGAAAGCAAATATACGAAATAATTGAGAATATTAACGAAAATCGGCCCAAAAGTTGTTATAAAACAGTATAGGCGCCGTTTTTTTGAGGCTCGCGCGTTGAAAAGACGGCAATTATTCTTATATTTGTAAATTACGATAGAAATCAGGAAAACATCATAGATATGAAAAAGGGAGATAACAGCCGCGGCAGCGGGCGCCGTCGCCGCCTTGAGGAGCTTCAGGACAAGGTGATGGAGTTTCTTCAGTCGCACAGCAAGCAGAGCTTCAACTATAAGCAGATAGCGTTTGGCATCGGCGCCGAGAGCCGGCCTTTGCGCATGGATGTGATCAACATCCTCGACGAGCTCGCCGCCATCGGCGACATCGTGGAGGTGGATCTCGGAAGATACAAGGCGAAAGCTAACCGCGGCACGGAGAACATCGGCTATTTCGTGCGCCGCAGCAACGGCAAGAACGCCGTGGTGATCGACGACGAGCAGATCATGGTGGCCGAGCGCAACTCGATGCATGCCCTCAACGGCGACAAGGTGCGCGTGGTTGTTTCGGCAGCCCGCCGCGGCCAGGATCCCGAGGCCCGCGTGATAGAGATCGTGGAGGCCAAGGAGCAGCAGTTTGTCGGCACAATCAAGATCGACAAGAATTATTCGGCGCTCGTGACCGACTCGAAATTCCTCGCCGCCGACATCATCATCCCGCGCAACAAGCTCAAAGGGGGCAAGAACGGCGACAAGGCCGTGGCCCGCATCTCCTGCTGGCGCGACGACGAGATGAACCCTCGCGGCGAAATCCTCGACATCCTCGGAGCGAAAGGGGAGAACAACGCCGAGATGCACGCCATCCTCGCCGAGTTCGGCCTCCCTTACAAATATCCCGAAAATGTGGAGAAAGCAGCCGAGAAGATCAGCGAGGGTATCACAAAAGAGGAGGTGGCCAAGCGCGAGGATTTCCGCGGCGTCACCACCTTCACCATCGACCCGCGCGACGCCAAGGATTTCGACGACGCCCTCTCGATCCGCCAGCTTGCCAACGGCAATTGGGAGGTCGGAGTGCATATCGCCGACGTCACCCATTATGTGCGCCCCGGGTCGGTGATCGACAAGGAGGCCCAGAAACGCGCCACGAGCGTCTATCTCGTGGACCGCACCATCCCCATGCTCCCCGAGCGCCTCAGCAACGGCATCTGCTCCCTGCGTCCCGACGAGGAGAAGCTCACCTTCTCCGCAGTGTTCGAGCTCGACCAGAAGGCCAACGTGGTCAATTCGCGAATCGGCCGCACGGTGATCAAGAGCGACCGCCGCTTCACCTATGAGGAGGCCCAGGAGATTATCGAGACCGGGAACGGTGAGTTCGCCCGCGAGCTGGCCACCCTCAACTCGCTTGCCAAGGAGCTCCGCCGCCGCCGTTACCAGCAGGGCGCCCTCGAGTTCGACCGCGCAGAGGTGCGCTTCGAGATCGACGAGAACGGCAAGCCCGTGAGCGTCTATTTCAAGGAGTCGAAAGATGCCAACAAACTCATCGAGGAGTTCATGCTTCTCGCCAACCTCACGGTGGCCGAGAGCATCGGAAAGGTGCCGAAAGGGAAGAAGGCGAAGACTTTCGTCTATCGCGTCCACGCCAATCCCGACCCCGAGAAACTCGGCAACCTCGCCCTTATCGCCCAGCGCTTCGGCTATAAGCTCGCCACCGACGGCTCGAGCCGCGAGATCAACAAGAGCGTCAACCGTCTGCTCCGCGACGTGAAGGGAAAAGGGGAGGAGAACATGCTCTCGATCCTCGCCATCCGTTCGATGGCCAAGGCTGTCTATACCACCGACAATATCGGCCACTACGGCCTCGCGATGCCATATTACACCCACTTCACTTCTCCGATCCGCCGCTATCCCGACATGATGGTCCATCGTCTGCTCGCCCGCTATGCCGAGGGCGGCAGAAGCTCCGACAAGCTCAAGCTCGAGGATGAATGCCGCCACGATTCCGACATGGAGCAGCTCGCCGCCAACGCCGAGCGCGCCTCGATCCGCTATAAGCAGGTGGAATTCATGAAAGACCGCCTCGGAGAGATCTACGACGGCGTGATCTCGGGCGTGACCGAATGGGGATTCTATGTGGAGCTCAACGAGTCGATGTGCGAGGGTCTCGTGCCGATCCGCGACCTCGCCGACGATTATTATGACTTCGACGAGAAGAACTATTGCCTCATCGGCCGCCGTCACGGAGTGCGCTATACTCTCGGCGACCAGGTGAAGGTGCAGGTGGCCCGCGCCGACCTCGAGCGCAAACAGCTCGACTTCGCCCTCATCGACGACAAAGGGAACCCCAACAAACCCCTCGACGAGCGCAAACCGGGCAAACGCCACGAGCAGAAGAAACGCTCCCGCGGAGGCAACCGCCGCCGCAAGGAGTGACCCCTCCGAAATCTATCATGAATAACTACCTTTTTAACCGATAAATAAATGCATAAATCTCTTATCGTGGCGGCCGGGATCGGTTTCCTTGCCGCCGGCATGAGCGCCGCCGGCCGCGGAACAGTGGTTGAAACTTCGGCCTATCGCTGGAGCGGCGATACAATCTATCAGAACGAGTTCAAGGCCTGGGCCGAATCGCCCGACCATATCCGCAGCACTTACCACGGCCGCCCCGGCTATTTCATGCCCGTGCTCCCCGAATGGAAGCGCGTCAACGGCCTGGAGAAATATCCGGTGCTGACTACGGAAAACATGCTTCATCAGGCCATCTACAACATGGGCCTCGACGAGATGGTCAATGCCGTCGAACCCGACACCACCCTGCGCACAGGCAAGGAATGGGCCGGAGTCTGGACCCGCGACGTGAGCTATTCGATCATCCTCTCCATGGCTGCCCTCCAGCCCGAGGCCTCGATGATTTCGCTGATGAAGAAAGTCAATCCTTCGGGGCAGATCATCCAGGACACCGGTTCGGGCGGCGCATGGCCGATCTCCACCGACCGCATGGTGTGGGTGCTCGCCGCCTGGGAAGTCTATAAGGTGACCGGCGACATGGACTGGCTGAAGAAGGTTTATCCGATCGCCGTGCGCTCCATCGCCAAAGACGACGCCACGGTGCGCAGCGAGGCCGGCCTCGTGAAAGGGGAGACCTCTTTCATTGACTGGCGCGAACAGAGCTATCCCCGCTGGATGCAGACCGCCGACATATCGCAGAGCGAGGCCATGGGCACCAACGTGATGTATGCCGCCGCCCTGAAATGTCTCGGCGAGATGGCTTCTGTGCTCAAGGATAAGAAGGCAGCCGCCGACTATACCCGCCGTTCGGAGGAGCTCGCTTCCGTCATCGACAAAACTTTCTATATGCCGGAGAAGGGGTATTATGCGATGTACACCTACGGCCGCGACAACAAGATCCTCAACCCGCGCGAGGAGACTCTCGGCTCGGCGCTGGCCGTGCTCTATGACATTGCCCCGGCCGATCGGCAGAAGGAGATGTCGCAGAATGTGCCCCAGACCCCCTTCGGAGCCGCCATATTCTATCCGCAGATCTCCGACATGCCCAACTATCACAACAACGCCCTCTGGCCCTTCGTGGGCTCCTATTGGACGCTCGCCCAGGCAAAGGCAGGCAACGAGCAGGGTGTGATGGAGGGTATCGGAAGCATTTTCCGCCCCGCCGCCCTTTTCGCCACCAACAAGGAGAATTTCAATCTCGACAACGGCGACTATTACACCGAGCTCAACTCGAGCAATATGCTCTGGTCGCTCTCGGGCAATATCGCCCTCACCCAGCAGATCCTTTTCGGCATCCATTTCGAGAAAGACGGCCTGCGGATCGCTCCTTTCGTGCCGGAGGCTCTGAAGGGTGACCGCACGCTCAGCAATTTCCCCTATCGCGGCGGAAGACTCTCCATCTCGGTGAGCGGTTATGGCGACAAGGTGCGTTCGCTGACGTTCAACGGCAAAAGCTATCAGCCCGGCAGCGTGATTCCCGCCAAGCTGCTCGCCAAGGGTGGCGACATCCGCGTGGAGATGGCCAACGAGCCGATCGCTCCGATGAAACTCAACCGACGCCCCAACCTCAAGGCTCCGCTTACCCCCGCGGCATGGCTCTCCAATTCTCCGGAACTCGCCGGCAAGAATGTGCCCGTCAACAATCTGCTGCAGTGGAATCCGATTGAATATATCGGCGAATATATAGTGCTGCAGAACGGGCGCGAGGTAGGTCGCACGCACGAGACCTCCTGGCCGGCCCTCACCGAGGGCGAGTGGCAGGTGATCGGCGTGGCTTCCGACGGCACCGAGGGATTCGCCTCCGAGCCGCGCAGCAACCGTCTGGCCATCGTCGCCGAAATGCCAGGCGAGAAAACGGCGATGACCTCTCCGGAGGTGAGCTATCAGCCCGCCGCCCCGATCAAGGGATATCACGGCGGTTTCGCCGAACTCGACCGCAATTCCGCTCCCGTGAGCGTGGAGGTCGAAGTGCCCGGCAACTACAATCCGCTCTCATCGACGATGCCTGTCTATTCCGTGACTCTGCGCTATGCCAACGGCAACGGCCCGGTCAATACCGAAAACAAAGCCGCCGTGCGCACGCTCAAAGTCGACGGAGAGAAGGTCGGCACGATCGTGATGCCGCAGCGAGGAGTCGCCAACTGGGACGACTGGGGCATGAGCAGCAGCGTGCGCGTGCCGATGACGCCCGGACGCCACACTCTCACCATCGAATATCTCCCTGAAGACGAGAACATGAACATCGCCACCAACCATGCGATCGTAGACCGCGTGGTGCTGGAACGCCTCTGAAAATCCCGCTCAGGGCCTCCGGATCCTCTCTTGCCCGGAGTCTTGCCCGGAGTCTTGCCCGGAGTCTTGCCGAGGTGAAAAAAGAGCGAAAAATCGCCGATAATTTGGCCGATTGAGAAAAAGTTTGTAATTTTGCAGTGGGTGAGTCCTGCACGACCAGCTCCCCGTGAAATCCCCCAGATCCTGACCGAAGCAAGGGTAGCGGGTTGAGCGGTGCGATGCAGATAGCTCACCCACTCGCCTCTTTAGCTCAGTTGGCCAGAGCACGTGATTTGTAATCTCGGGGTCGTTGGTTCGAATCCGACAAGAGGCTCTCAAATGGATTAATGTTTTTCATAATTTTGTTTTGGCGGTGTGTTTAGTGATAAGCATGCCGTTTTTTCTTTCTAAAACCGAATTGCCATGTTTATCCACAATGCGACTTTCATGATTGAGAAGGAGCGCGAGCAGGAGTTCCTGAAATGGCTCGTGGCCCGCGTAGACCGTCTCGTGACGCCTCCTGCGCTCAATCCGAGGCTCTCGACAATGCGCGAAGCTGGAGGACTCGACTGCCAGCAGGCCGAGGCCCAGAGTGTTGCTTTCCAGCTCGAATTCCCCGATTCCGGAACCGCCTCCCTCTGGCGCGCCGACCGTTTCGAACCAATCGCAAAAGAATTCGCCGAGCATTTCGGCCCCAACGCCATGACATTCTGCTCCATCTTCGAGCAGATTGATTTCTGATCCGAGAGGAGAGAGTGTTTAAAGTTTAAGGGAAAAAGCCGATGGAAACGGAGAATAATGTCACGGTCGACGAGCGGGTGAAGAAATACGAGCGCGTGATCATGGGGATTGACCCCGGCACCAACGTGATGGGCTATGGCGTGCTCGGCATCAACGGCAAGAAGCCGGAGGTGGTGGTGCTCGGAGTGCTCGAGCTGAGCAAGTTCGAGAGCCACTACATGCGCCTTCACCGCATCTACGAACGCGTCACCGGCCTCTGCACCCAGTATCTCCCCGACGAGGTGGCCCTCGAGGCTCCCTTCTTCGGGAAAAACGTGCAGTCGATGCTAAAGCTCGGCAGGGCGCAGGGAGTGGCCATGGCCGCGGCGCTCAACCGCGACATACCCATCAGCGAATATGCCCCGAGGCTGATCAAAATGTCGGTAACCGGCAACGGCCAGGCCTCGAAAGAGCAGGTGGCCAACATGCTCCGGGCCCTTCTCCACATGAGAAGCGAAGACATGCCGAAGCTGCTCGACGCCACCGACGCCCTGGCCGTGGCGCTCACCCACTTCTACGAAACCGGCAAGCCCAAAGCGGCGCGCGGCCCGAAATCCTGGGCCGAATTCATAGCCCGCAACCCCGACCGCGTCAAATAACTGTTAACGTTTATTAACACAAGCGATGGCGCGGATTTGCTGACAAATCTCTAACTTTGGAGAATACGACAACTTTCTCTGACACCATGGCTCAAAAATTATCTTACGACATTTTCATAAGCTATCGTCATGATGGCGGAGCCCAGTATGCGCGCATCCTGCAGCTGATGCTTGCGCAGAGGGGATATAAGGTGTTTCTGGATTACGACGAACTGAGAGACGGCCTTTTCAACGAGAAGATCAAAAAGGCGATAGCTGCGGCTCCGATATTCATCTTTGTGCTTTCTAAAGATTCTGTCGACAGATGTGCAAATGCCGAAGATTGGGTAGCCAAGGAGATTTCGGAGGCGGTGAGGCTTGACAAGAAAATCATCCCTGTCAATCCCGACGGGCAGTTCGACGGCATCCACACCGATGTGCCTGAGAAGATAAGGGCGGCGGTTTCCGACAATCAGCATTCCGAGATATATTTCGGCCAGGTGCTCGGCGCAACGGTCGACCAGATGATCCGTGACCGCATAGTGCCGATTGTCGGCGCGAGAACGCCAACCGGCTATCGCGACGAGGATTTCGATGCCGCGAAAGAGACTCTACAGCGTCAGGATGCCCATCGCCGCTGGATGAAGCGACTGGCTGTTATCATTGCGGTCTTCTTCGTGGCTGTTGTGGCTGTTGTGGCAATTTTTATCGTAGGCCGCATGAACGACCAACGCGACGACAGGTTGCAGCGGGAGCACCTCGAAACACTGCGCGCTGACATCGAGAAGCGTCATTCCGAATTCCATCCCATATTGCGTTCCAATCTCACGGAAGCGCAGCTTCACGCCATCGACACCCTGCTTATGCGCATGCGCCCCCTCGACGATAACCTCTGGATCAGCCAGACGGAGTTCTCGCGCGGCGAATGGGCCACAATAATGGGAGAGATTTGCCCCGCCGCTGAATATAACCTTCCCGTCACTGCCAAATATTATCATGAAATCGTGGAGGTGGTCAAAGACTCCCTCTATGAAATGGCGGGCATAGATTTCGATTTGCCCTCAGCCGACGAATGGCGGTTGGCTGCCGAAGGTGGAAAAAATAATCCAGGATATGTTTACGCCGGAAGCGACGATCCTGACTCCGTGGCCTGGTTTGACGCCAACTCCGGCAACCGGCTGCATCCGGTGATCAACAGCGGCAAAATTCCCAACACGCTCGACCTTTTCAACATGAACGGCAACGCCGCGGAGCTCTGCAACTCTCCGGCCACTGGCGACAACGGGGAGGATTGCTGGATAATCTGCGGCGGTGATTACGCTTCGCCTGCCTCGGATGTGAAAAACATTTCGACGCGCACGCTCGGAATAGATAAAAAGGATGAGAAAGTCGGATTCCGCATAGTGATCCGTAATGAAGAAAATGAATTGTAACTATGAAAAAATCGAACAGTAGAATTATGACGGCCATTTCGCTTGCATTGGCCATTTTGCTTCCTCAGGGCGCGTTCGCTCAAGAGTCGGAGGAACCTGATGAAGTCGACATGATAGTCGGGTCGATGATGACGGTGCGCGATGCTGTCGCCAATGGCGATTCAATCGCAATTGCCGGGGAAATGGAGCGCCTTGCCTCGACCGATATTAAGATAAATGATGAGATACGACCCGAAGATTACGCCGGTTCATCGGAAAGTCTCTTCCTGGAGACATGGAAAGATGCCATCCATGGTTCCAAGCTCACTCGCGACCGTGGAGTGGACAGAGATGGTTCGAAGGTCACTACGCGCCGCTTTAATGTGGCGAAGGGAAGTTCGGTGAAATTCACGGTCAAGTGTTCCTCAAGGCTTTCAGTGGCAGTAGTTCCCGAGGCCGGAGGTCTTGTGACAATGCGCCTTCATGCCTACAACCGGCATGGATTTGACCGGCATTTCGACGACACGGAGAAATTCCATCAGGGCAAAAGCTATCGGAAAAAGAAGATTTCCGTGCCTGACATGCCGACCAAAGTCGAGATCGAAGTAATCAACCGCTCTCCCAAAAATATAAGCTATACATTGATAACCAAATAAACGATAACCAAAAAAACGAAAGATCATGAAACTCAAGATAATAATCGTGATGGCGCTTGCAGCCACCATCAGCGCTTCAGCCGGAGCCTTTGATCGCGAAGAAATTTTGAAAGATGTAGCTAAGATGAATGCCGAGATGCCGATGTCGATGGGCATGATGGGCACCATGACGTCGATTTCCGTATCAGGCGATACAATTGTCTACAACGGCATTATCGATGGACTTGGATCCTTAAACCTTGGTTCAGATAACAGCATCAAGTTTAAAAACTATCTGCTTAACAATATTGCAATTCTTAATGAATTTAGTGTTGAGTCCGGCGTATGGTATGAGAATATTGCAGATAACAATATGTATGTGAAGCACCACTTGGAAAATCCACACACCGGTCAGATTCGAGAGTACGTAATCTCCCCTTCAGATCTTCAAAAAGCATTGGATAATGATCCTGATTATAAATTTCTGACCGATTATATGATAGAGAGCACAAAATCGACTCTCCCGATGGAGGTAGGTGCGATGAAGATTGTGGAAGCCAAACTTGAGGGTAATAATTATGTGATGACAGCGATTGTAGACGAGGATGTTATCTCAATGGATCAGATGATTGCAAATCAGGCAATGATGAAAGAAAATTATCTGAACGTATTGAAAATGAGAACCGAGCTGAGAGCATTGATTGATGCATATACTTTTGCAAAAAACGGATATGGTCAATCATACGTTTACAAAGGATCGAAGTCGGGCAAGCAAACTTCTTATCAGGTTTCGGCCGATGAGATTCTCAAAGCAATAGGTAAATAATTCTTTATTTTTATAAATGATGTGATGCGGTTTGTTACTATTTTGCTATTTTTATTCGGAGTTCTGAACGCTGCAGCTATGGTTGATGCTTCATTGAATCAAAGGCTTGAGCAGGCTTTGGATTTTTATAACAAAGGGAAATATCAGAATTCTATTGAAATTTATGAGGGTGTCATTGCTGCCCCGGATTCGAATGGCCCCGACGGCTTGAAAATGGTCGACAGATTGATTATAAACAGAATGATAGGATGTTGCCATTTAGAAATGGAAAATTACCACACGGCATTGACCTATCTTCTGAGATCCGACTCGATCCGAGTTGCCACCAATCTTTTGTATGATCCTCAAGCAGCTGATGACTATCAGAATATATCCTATTGTTATTTCAAAATCGGCAATCCGGAAAAAGGGAACCAATGGGGAGAGAAATTTATGATGAATTTGCAGCAGAATTATGGACTTGCTTCCAATACTCCGGCGGTGGCCTGGAAGTTTCTTTACCGGATGAATCTGATTTGTGGCGATCAGGCGAAGGCGTTGCAATATGCGGAGAAAATCTTGACTCTTGACTCTCCGGAGGCTATTTTCGCTGACGATTCCGCAATTGTCGTTTTCCTGCTGCAGGTGTGCCAGCTCTATTACAACCTGAATGAAGTCCCCAAGGCGAATGAGATTGCAACAGGACTGGAACAGATGATAGCGGAGAGTCTTCCCAACAGCCGAGAGCACTTGAGAGTTTGCAATATGCTCACTGTCTACAATGCTGATAATCCCGATGTGGCAATCTCTTATCTCGAAAAGGCGATAGATATTGCCGATATGATGGAGTCGAAAGGGGATCTTAACGACGATGTGCTCGTCACCTACAATAATGTATCGCAGGTGCTTTCCGAGGTAGATCCGGTCCAGGCTTTGGCAACATATAAAGAGCTGATTGGAAAATGCATAAGCCTCGGCAAGCAGCAGACAGATCTCTATGCCCTTGCTCTTAACGGTCTGGCGGTGTTAGAGGGGTTTGACAATCCTGAATCGCCGGCAAGATTCGGAGAGGCGTTTCAGATTCTTTCAGAAAATGCCAGCGCAGATATTTCGCACGTACTCACTGTCGGTATAAACCGTCTATTCAGCCTCGACCTATGCGGACGCCCGGCAGAGGAAGTGGCCTCGGCTGCTGCAGAAGTCACTGACGATCTGAAAAAACGCTTCTCAACGGCCTTCCATTCCCTATCGGAGGGGAGGCGCGAACTCTATTGGCAACAGGTCAGCCCATGGTATAGGGTGATATTGCCTGACTTGGCAAAATCTTACGACACTCCGGCTCTATGGCAGCTGCTTTACGACTGTCTGCTCCAAAGCCGCGGCATTCTGCTGAATTCATCGGTTTCGCTCGCTACGATCATTAAGGAATCGGGCGACCCGGAGCTGCAGAATCTTTATCGGCAATATGCCGGAGTCGACGGTTATACCGAACCGGAAGAACGCGACCGTCTCGCCGATGCCCTCGAATCCCGTATTCTCAAAGAATCGAAGAAATATGGGGATTATATGGCTCCCTTTGCCGTCGACAGCAAGAAGGTAGCTTCTTGCCTCAAGAAGGGGGAGATGGCGATAGAGTTCGTGCGTTACGACGCTAATGCTTTCGTCAATACGCTGGGGCTTGACAGCGTGCTGTACGAACCCGACGTAAAATACTTGGCCCTGCTTCTCGATTCCTCCTCGCCCGCGCCCCGGCAGGTGGAGTTATGCACCGAAAAAGAGCTTACCGACGTTTCGCTCGGCAATCTCTACAATTGCATCTGGAAAAAGCTCGAGCCCTATCTTGCCGGCATCGACAGGATATATTTCTCGCCCGATGGCGAGCTCTTCTCGTTGCCGGTGGAATATGCGCGGATGTCCGACGGACGGTTTTTGTGGGAACGCTACGATTGCCGCAGAGTGTCGTCGACGCGCGAGCTCGCGCGCAAGCCGCAGTCGAAAGGGGAGGGGATCGCCCTTTTCGGAGGAATGGCATTCGACATGAGTATAGATGAAATGGAAGCCGATGCCGAAAAATATCGGGATATCACCGAGGAGATCGTTCGCCAAAGAGGCACTCGCGACGAACTGCATGGCATAGCTCCCCTCGAAGGGACTCTGACGGAAGTCGTTGAGATATGCAGCACCGCCGAAAAATTCAACAACAGTGGAGGTTCGGTCGATCTGTTCAAAGAAAAGGATGCGACCGAGGCTGCCTTCAAGTCAATCTCCGGCAAAGGCAAACGCATCATTCATGTCGCCACCCACGGATTCTACAACAGCAGGCTCAATGACGATGGTTCGGCAGAAAGCCTCTCGGCCGATGGAAGCGAAGAGGCATCGTCGTTGGCGCGCGAACGGGAAATGCTGAGCCACAGCGGGCTGCTCTTTGCCGGCGTCGACAATGTCCGTCTTGACAAAGACGACATTCCGGAGGGAGTGGAAGATGGAGTTCTTGACGCCTACGAAATATCGACGCTCGATCTGCACGGCGCGGATCTGGTGGCCCTGTCGGCATGCCGCACGGCTCTCGGCGAAGTGTCGGGTGACGGAGTTTTCGGCCTGCAGCGAGGCCTTAAGAAGGCCGGAGTAGACAGCATCCTGATGTCGCTATGGAAGGTTGATGACGCCGCCACATGCGAGTTTATGACCGTATTCTACAAGAACCTGCTCGATCCCGATTCCGACGTGAAGGGCGACAAGCAAAAAGCTCTTGCGCGGGCAAGAACGGCAGTCATGTCGAATCCCGACTGGCGCGACTATGAATATTGGGGAGCCTTCATTCTGCTCGACGCAGTGCGCTGATCGAAAAGCATGCGGAGGATCGGCCGAAATCGGCGCCGGAGTCTCCGCATCTCTTTATTTCAGGATGATGAGCTTCTCTTTCATATACTCAGGCAGATCGTGATGTGAAGGGAAACCGCTTTCGCTCTTGTCCATAATCGAGTTAAATTTTGATCAATTCGTATTCGTCTCCGCTCCCGCTTCTGCGGGCTGAGGCGGAAGCCGAGGAAGGAAGCCTATGTTTTGCTTTCTTTGCGGGTTCGCTTATTTCTTTGAGATTGTGAAGCCGAGCTTCTGGATCAGCTTCAGAGTCTCCTGGGAGGTGGCCCGGTCGTAGTCTTTCTCGCTCTCGGGAAGGTCGTCGTAGGCCACGAGGCAGGGATGCTTTTTGGCGGCGTCGTCGCGAACCGGGCCGTAGCTCCAGCCTTCGTTGATGCGGTTCCGGGCCCAGACCTCATGCACGTTACGCGCCATTTCCTCGATGAGCGGCAACAGGGCGTCGGGAAGTTTCACATCGGCCGTATCGGCCGGAGACGGAATATATTTTTTCATTTGCTTGGCTTGTTGGATTTTTCAGGGGGGGTGCCCGGCTTAATGGGATTTTCGGGGGTTATTATGTCGAGGGCCACGTCGACCACGTTGAAGTCGTAGCTCTTTGATTCGCGATTGAGATTCTGCCATGTTGTCAGACAGGAATGCAGCAGCCTGATCTCATGCTTGTAGGTGCTCTCCCCTTCGCGCAATGTGCAGGGTAGGGGACCGCCCTGCACGTAGCCGAGCAACTCGTGGGAGGCGTTCCAGCGCAAATGCTCCGTCTGGGCAAGCACATTGAGTATGCGCTCTATCTGCGGATTGATTTCTTTCCCTTTGACAAGGGTATAGAGAATCTCCTTAGCGCTTCTCGAGATCGATTTCCAGTCGAATTCCGGCAGACCGACACGCTCCAAGGCTTTGCGCGCGATGAGACTTTTGGTCAGCGCATGGAGGGCGTTGGCCATGTCTTGCCCCTGCGTGCGCCTGAGCTTCATCAGTGCGCCAAATGTCGGACTGAAGAGCGTTCCCTGCTCATTATCCGGAACCCGGTGGAGCATCAGATCGCGGTAGCTTTCTTCCCAGGCCGTTAACTCTTCTTTCTTCTCGTCATTTTCTGTTTCTTCTTTTTCTTCGGGCTTTTCGGGCTTTTTCTTCGGATTGGCGGAGTTTTCGTATCTCTCCTTGTAATCTATCGCTTTTTGCTTCAGGGAGTCGTCGATGATGTTTTCGTAGGTAAACACCTTCTCGTCCATCCCGAAGATGTAGATTGGACCGTCGGCCGAAGCGTTAAACTCTACCCGCTCCTGGGTAAATTTCGCGCAGTCGATGCCTCCGGCCGCTTCCTGAGCGAGCAGCATCCTGTTGTAGAATCCGGCGATACGGCTGATATGGCCGTCTTCATCGTTGTGAGCCCTGACGAGGATGCAGAGTTTCGAGAGATCCTTGCGATAGCGGGCGGCCAGTTTAAGGATTCTGACGCCAAGGGAGATGTTGAGCTCGTCGTTGTCGGTGGCGATTACGGCATAATTCAGTTTTTCGATCCATTCGCCGGTGAGCTTTTCGTAGAAGCAGATGCTGCGGCAATCCATCTGATGGAGTGTTATTGGCGAAGCCCCGTCCTCCACGTCGCCGAGGAAGGGCATAGCCGGCTTCACGGCCGGTGCGTTGGCCACGAACGTTCCGGCAAGATCCGACATGTTTTTGTCGACCGCATCGAGATGGAAGTCGGATCTCATCACGCAGTCGTCGGTGCTTCCGGTCTTCACGAAGGCGCCGAATTCATAGAGGAACCTCACCGAATCCAGCCCCACCTCACTGAAGCCCACCACCAGGGCGTTGAACGCCGAAGATACGGTGGCGTCGCCCTCAATGTCGACATAATTGGCAGGGAGGTATTTCTCATTCTGTTTGAGCAATTCCACGTTGATATGCGACGAATCGACAACCTTCACCTCGATCTGCGCCGAGGGGTTCTGGTCTTCTATCACGCGATGGATGCTGTTGTGGCGCGCCAGGCAGTAGAAATAGACCTTCCCTGCCTTCCCGGAAGTGAAATGCCCGATAGCCAAGTCGTTCTGAAGCAGGGCGGCATTGTGGATATTCTCTTTCTCATCGTCGGAGAAGAAGAAGAAATGGATCTCCTTGCGCGTGCGGCGCCGCAGAATCCTTCTCAGCGAGCGCAGCTTCAGGACGGATCCTATGATGTCTTGTGACGAGCCGGTAGTCTTGACCGCAGAGAGGTCGGTGTAGGTGCTTGTCACGAGCACGCGGAGCTTCTGAAGCTTCTCAAGCTCGGCTGTAGGCATGGCGAGGAAATCGAAAATGCGAGCGAAACCGGTCCGTTCGCCGAGCGATTCCTCGCGGTTTTTATTTGTCCGCACAATAATTATGCGGTAGTTGCCATGGCGGATCTTGCCAAGTTTCTTCTGGATGCTTTCGATCAGATGTGCCGACGGCTCATTGAAGCCCCAGAACACGAATGTCTTCTCAGCCTTCCTGATTGCGCCCCACATTTTGACCCGGCATAAGAAATTGAAGCCGAAATATTTGATTAGGAAAAGGGTGCTGATCACGGCCGCAAGGAAATGCACGAGTGCGAAACAGAGCGAATACGCCCAGCTTTCGTGGAAGACTCCGTGGATTTCGCTGACGTCGCTGTCGAAAAGGAAGATCTTGAAGGCATAGATGATAGCCATCGGAGCGTTGGTGATCAGCGACACGTAAGAGCCGGTGCACATACCGACATCATATACCGCGAATCCGAAAACCCAGACTATCCAGAAAAAGAATTTCAGGCTAATATCGCGAAAATTCGGAGGAATCCTTTTGGTGATAAACGAGAAAAACAGAAACAGGATCACCAATCCGGCGCCGAATATGGCGCTCCACATCCCCAGATCGCCGAGAACGCTCCAGTCAGGGATATTGCATATCTCGTCAATGCCGCTTTGAGTAAAAAGCTCCTTGACTGAGCCATGCATATAATTGGCGATAGACTCGGCGTGGAATGAACCGGCAATGGAATCGGCCGAAACCGAATCAGCCACAAGATTGTTGGCATGGAGAGTATTGACCGCCAGCGAATCGGCCGCAAAAGCATTACCGGGCGCCCCGGCGTCAGCCCCGGCCGCTGCAGAATTAACAGCCAATGCGCCGGAATTAACAGCGCTACAAAGCAGATTGAGAAATCCCATAATAACGTTCAGTTAGATAGTCAAAAAGGGGAATCGAAACCTCCGAAACAGAAGCAAAAGCCTCAGAAGATCAGCCAATAATCAGATGCCGACTCCCGATAAAAAGCAAAGATAATAAATCTCCCCGACATTCCAACCCGCCCCGACCAACTTCTCCCAAATTTCCTTCGCGGCCGTTCGTCTTTTAAGAATTTCGGCGCTATCAGGAGTGACAACCATAATCTTACGATCATCAGTCGTTCCAGAATTTCGCAAATTCTTTTCTTGCCTGTTTTATGAAATCAGTGAGTGTCGGGATTTGGTAGCCTATATATTTTTTGTCATCATCAACTGACAATTGGCCGTAAATATATTTCCCGTCTTCGGAGAAATGGCTTGGCGTGAAATAAATAGAAGACGTAAAGTTTGAAGCCGCATATTCTCCGGGTGCTTGTATGGTGCATTCCATTAATAAGCAGCCGGTCTGGATATCGTGAATGGTAATGACTCCGCCTCCGCTGACTGTCACTAACCATCTGTCCTGATTTACCAAGTCGGCACCGCTCGTAAACATTTGAGCATGACAATAATCGGAATCAAAGGTGTTTAAATTAGAAGACGAGAAATATAATCGGTTACCAGTTTTGGTATTGTATACAAAATGCTGGCCCTGAGCTGCGATAATGAGAATTTCATCTTTGCTGATGATTCTTGCAGAAAACATCATGCCAATCCCATTTCCCATTGTAAATCCGATAAATGGGGCAAAGGATTGAAATTGCCCGTCATTTTCTATCAATAATTTTTCAAAACCACTCCCGTTACCATCTTCGATATAGAGGTTGCGGTTATACTTGGAATCAAGCAATGACCATGATTGACCATTATATCGGATTCTTTTTTTATCTATATTTTTATTGAATTTGTATTCATGCGACATTGATGTGCTGTCGCGGTAAACATGCAATATAGCGGCTTGGAGAGGAGAGAATGCCCGTCGTGAAAACAACTTCCCGTTGATAGCAATTTCAGATCCGGTATTGAAGACAGCAATTTTATTTATCAGACTATCTTCTGATTTCCAGCTTTGAAAGATTTTATAGCTCTGCTTGTTGGGTAAATCCAGAACCTTGATGCAATAATCACTCTCTCTATATGCAATCACAGGAAGCGTCCGACTATAGTTAAAGTCTCTGTTAAGCTTATATTTAGGATCAAAGGCTATATAACCCATCGACTTGTTGTTGTGAGTTACAAACAGTTTATAAAGGCCGTCCTCATCGAGAGAATCGAAATGATTAATCGTATAATTTCCCCAGTTCCGATCAGGCTTATCGCTGAAATAAGATATCGGATTGAATGCCGGAATAACATCAGAAGCGAAAGGATTATATGTTTCCTTGTCACCGTTCAACCATGCTGTGAATTCAGCGCTGATATCCAACTCATTTCTCAATTTCATTGAGCTTATATCCCATTGATAGAATCTGGTGCAACCTATGCCGTAAAGATTGTCGTCAGCGTCGAAATATATGGCGTTTCTGTCCACCACGTCTTCACCCGGCAATTGATAAGATTGTTGGGTATGCGTGTCATAGAGGTAATATATCCCCTCGTCGTTGTATGCGCACCATCTCCCTTCATTGTTAAAGAGAGTGTCGGTCGGAAGAATGTCGATGATCTTATACCCCCTGGCCGAAAGTTGGGCATAGCAGTTGTTGAGCACATCCAATGCCACTTCGACATAGGGGATTGTATCGGTCGGACCGTCAGGAATCAGAGGCAGGATTTCTTTTGTAGCCAGCAAGATTTTTCCGTTATCGAGATATTTCCGGATATTTTGAGATTTTAATTTAATTTGCTCAGATCTTACATTAATCAAAGCTCTTGTCACATTCTCTTTCTCGATGGCCAGATTATTGTTCGCAATTCCCAGATTCCTGTTCGATTTTTCCAGGTCTTTATTGGTTTTGACGATTAAATTTGCCTGCAACAGGATGCTGTCTTTTGCCAGGGCGAGGTCGCGGTTGGCTCTGAGCGCATTATCCCTTTCGGTGTTGGCGCGGTCGCGCTCTCGATTGGCGCGGTTGCGCTCTTTATTCGCTATTTTGGTCTGCGCTTCGGCGCGGTCGCGCTGGGCTCTGATCTGAGTGTTGAGATATGCCATATATGCCCCGACTCCGAAGCTTATCAGAGCGAAGAGAATCACGCCTGCGACAACAGCCAGCCGCCGCCGGCGCTTGGCACGTTCGTGGCGTTGCCAGAGGGTGTCGAAGCGGAGGCCGAACATGCGGGCGATCACCTTGATGGCGGCGGCATCGCGCCCCATCTCGTTGATGTTGATGCCCAGAATCTCCTTCTCGCCCGAAAGCAGACGCAATCCCTCCGGAAAACACTCATCCTCCGGATTAGCGGCATTCGGAGTGCCCCCGATGATAAACGGAACGATGAATTCCTCGCGGCCATTGTCGATGAAATACTGCACCTCCTTCGAAACCCACGGACTTTTAGCCGCCCGTGGCGAACAGATGACAATAAGATATCTCGACCCGCTCAGGCCCTTCTCGATTTCCTTTTTCAGATTGCCGCCCGAGAGCTCCGACTGATCGCGGAAAATGGGGCGTATTTTTGTCGGCAGAGAGGCATTCTCCCTGCGCAGAGCCACAGGGAAACCGTAAGACTCCAGTTTCCTCTGCAGCCACTTCGCCCACTTCTCATCCTCCCGCTTATAGCTGATGAAAGCATAGTAAGTATATCGATCCTGTTCCATTGATGTCGTATTTTTCGAATTGCGGTTGCATTCGCAGAAGCTTTTTGCTTTTGCCGTTAAAGTTAAGCAATAGATTTCAAATAGCCAAATCAGTTATATCGCAATATCTGATCAGGAAGTAATCAGGGAGGGCCGTAGAGGTCATCCAAGTCATTGAATAGAGGATTCGGTCTCGTTCCCGGGGCTGAATTCTCTGAAATTATCTAAACTCTGGCCAGAGTACTCGAAGCTGAAGCTTTCGCCAGCGGTTTTTTCGAAGCTAAAGCTTTCGCCAGCGGTTTTT
>SAMEA3663118__coassemble_133_pt1 | contig 37498 bp, 26 predicted proteins | sample SAMEA3663118__metabat2_high_PE_005 | metagenome-assembled genome bin SAMEA3663118 (sample SAMEA3663118) | pig gut metagenome | biome: pig gut; feature: pig-associated habitat; material: faeces | place: Denmark | collected 2012 | reverse complement strand
TCATAACGTGATTGTTCGCCATTTTCCGATGTGGCATTGTTAAGACCCTGGATACCGATGCGAGGTCTTTTAGGTTTTTTTGCTTCTTCCATAATTTTGGTATGAGTGTGGCAGCATCTCTGCTGCTCCGACACCTTTCATTAAGGTTATTAATAGAGTGGACTTAAACTTTGAAGTATTTGTTTTGTATTAGTTTGTCAATCTTTTTTACAATTGAAGGCAATCGCCGGCAGTCGGCCTTGGCGTTAAGGTCTTGCGGTTTTGGGTTGTGAAAAAACTGAATTCTATATCTGAGCCAAGTGATGCCGCGAAAAATTGCCTGCAGTTCGGATGGCAAAAATATAAAATTTTTAGAGAATACCCAAAATAATCTTCCGAAAAAAGCCTCCAACCCCTGGAAAAAGTTTTTTCTTTAGAAATCCACCGTAATCTTCATGCGCCGATAATCTCCCTGTAACTGATTAATTCAACCAATAGGTAAATTTAGTAAAAATCCCTGACACCCAACTGTCTTTAAACTTATATTTCAAAAAAAATCGGGCGCGCTGAAATCACTTCAGCTCGCCCGACCGATTAGGACCATAACTGATTTAAGATTTATTTAAAAAACAACGCTTAATGCACGAGATATTTGCGTTGGTTTGCGATATATATTCCTTTAGGCAACGAGCGAAGATCGTCGATGCTTGCATTGCGGAGCACGCAAACCCCCTGCAAATTGTAGATGTCGAACGAGGCGGGAGCTTCATTCTCGATAAATCCCCCCCCATCCCCGCCATTTTTTTGACGCAAGGTCTCAGTTGATGTCTAACTTGGTGGGGGGAACGCCGTCGATTTTGTAGAAGACCACTATGGAGAGGAAATCAATGGTGTCGGTTCCGGCCGACACGTCGCGCCCTCCGAGATAGGCGTCGAACGAGATGCCGTCGGCCAACACGGAGAGGATTCGGGAATCGTCGTCCAGAAGGATGGCGTCGGCCAGGCGCGTGCCTTTTGCGTAGACTTTCACTGTGCCCTCCTTTTGGCGGAGGTCTACGCGGTCGCCCGGTGCGAGTTGGGAGGACACCTCGACCTTCTTACGGCCCGACACGATGATATTGAACACTTCGGCCGTAAAGTCGGAGTGTTCGCGCGCGATTCGTTCCATGGTCGATACGTATGATTGTTGGGCCTGAGGCGTAGAAGAGGCTCTTCGCGAGGCGCCTCCTTTAGCAGATGCGGCCTGTGACGGCCTCTTCTTCTTGCGGCCCAATAGACTCAATATGCCGACGATGGCAGCTGTCAGCAGCCAGACGCCCGGCGGAGTTGGTGCTCTGAACATAACGCGATTTTGAACAATAATTAGCGGCTCGATTGAAAGTGTCACTCCTTCGTCAATCCTAAATCCTTTTTACTTGCTTCAGGCCTCTGCAAATCCGGGTCGTGAGAGTATCTTCTTCAGTGACAGGCGTAATTTTAAACATGCCAACCCTTGAGGAAAGAAGAATCGATTCCCCGTTGAGAGCTTTGGTCAGAATATTAGTTTGATTTGCTCTGAAATCTCTTGCGCTTATAATCTCCATATCTTTAGATCTATTATTTAATTTGCAAATATAACAAATGGTAACCAAAATGGTACGCTCTTTTAATTTTTTAACATACTGGACCTTGAATAATTTGCTTTTCAGGGAGGTGTGGATTATTTTTGTATATAATTGTGTCTAATAGATCAGCTTATGTCTTTTTTTAACACAATGGGGCAGGCCGCGCTGCTGCTTACGGTCTATAGATGGATTACGGGTAAGTCCCGGCAGCAAAGCTATTATTCCGACTGTTATTACGATAGATTGGCGCAGACGGAAAATCAGGCTCGTATAAGAGAGCTTGAAGCTAAGATCGCGCTCATTAAAAGAGATATTGCACGATGCAACCGATTCTTGGCGTCCTGTCCCGCCAAGCCTGACTTGGGTTGCGACGTAAACGATATCGACGCTGTCGCCGCCCGCATCGGTCAACTGGAGAAAGAACTTGCCTGCTGCGACAATATGTCACCGTGCTATCTCGGAATTGAGAAGGACTTGCTGATGCTCCGGCAGCAATACAACCGGCTTGAAGAGGGATACGTCCCGGAGCCTTCGGAAGATCCATCTATGGAAAACGGCGCCGCTTATTTGGATATAGAAGACGATGATGACTCTTTACCCGAAGACCGTAAGGATGAAGATGACTTGTATGGCATCGAAGAGTATCCGGACATCGGCGACTTATCGGACGTTGATTATGACTGTGACATAGATGGTTACGGTTATCCGGACGGCGATGGCGAATGCTTTGGGGATGAGGGCAAATATTAAAAAGTGTTAAATTGCAAAATATTTTTATGTTTTATAGCAGTGTTATTGAAATATTTTGTAACTTTGCATCGAGTTTTTCATGGTATTAGATTTTAAGGTTAACGCAAGATTGGTTGTCGTGATGACAATCAATTTTTTTTTTGCCCTGGCAAAATATTTAATAATTGCCACTTTTATCTCTCAGCTTCTTTATTTCTTTATCAAAATCGCTTTCCAGCATTTCCATTTCACGTTTGCGATAAATGGTAAACTCCTTTTCTGCCTACTCAACCGCCTGCTTATGGGATATGCTCCCTTTGCCAATCAATACCTTGCGTTTATGGGCAATAATCTGATTATCCAATGCCTGAATCCAATCTTTCATTGTCATGGGATTCATTTCCAATGCCTGAAATTCAGCGAAATCCAAAAATGCTGAAACAAGTAGATTCAACCGCTGTAGTTCGATTTCTGACAAGTAGTTCTTGGCGAACTAATAAGAATTTCTTATAAGTTCGAGCTTCATCCAACTCCCGATCTGCATATATCTTCTTTACATGCATGGAAATATTCTCCTGAGTAGTGCAATATATCTCAGCCAACTGACTCTGGGTCAACCATAAGTCTTCATCCGCACAGCCGTCGAAAAACAAATCGCAGCAATGCTATAGGCCGATCAAACTTCATATTCCGCCAATGTTAATAAAAGCCTACCACTCTGACAAATAATTAGTTAGCTATTTCCCGAATTTCCGAGCTATTTTCTGAATGTTCCTATTTATTTCTTAATCAGTTTAACCGGATTTTACTTCTTGGCTGAAGGAAGGGGAGTTATGCGCATTGCCGCGCCGCCACCGGGAGCGAGGCGTTGCTTCAGCTTGCTTTTCGAAGTGACCTTGGTCTTACGTATGTTGTACGACTGCGGATTTTCTTTCCAGTCGGCATCCCTTCCATCTTCGTAGATTGTCACTTCGTAGGTCTTTCCGGCAGGGAGGAAGCTGAAGTCGATTGTGGCAGTTCGCCGGCGATCGTCGGTGATAGCCCCTACATACCAGTCGTTGGAATTCTTGTCGCGTCGCGCCACCGTGATATACTCGTAGGGCTCGGCCTCAAGATACACGCTTTCCGACCAGTCGACGGGGACATCCTCGATAAATTTGAAAGCGTCGGGGAAACGCTCATAGTTTTCCGGGAGGTCACAAGCCATCTGTATCGGGCTTGGCATTGTGAGATATAGGGCCAGCTGGCGCGCCAGCGTGGTCATTGCCTGCTTTTTGTTGTCGGGATTGTAGATGCTGAAGCGCGTCTCGAACAAACCGGGGGTATAATCCATCGGGCCCCCTTTCAGACGGGTGAAGGGGAGGATGGCCGTGTGGGAAGGAGGGTTGCCGCCGAACGCTTCAAATTCGCCTCCGCGTGCCGATTCCTGGGCAAGCCAGTTGGGATAGGTGCGACAAAGGCCTGTAGGGCGCGGAGCCTCATGGCTGTCGACCATGATCTGATAATCGGCGGCGCGTTTTGCCACGTGTTCCACATGGTCTACCATCCATTGGGTGGAATGATGCTCAGAGCGGGGAATCACTGCGCCTACATATCCGGTCTTCACTGCGTTGTAACCGTTCTCTTTCATAAACCGGAAGGCGGTGTCGAGCTGGCGCTCATAATCCATGGCGTTTGCCGCCGTCTCATGATGCATGATCAGCTGCACACCCTTCGATTTCGCATAATCGCGGAGATAAGGCAAATCGAAATCGGGATAAGGCTTGTCGAAGAGGAACTGGCGGTTCTTGCGGTAGCTTGCCCAGTCTTCCCATCCTTCGTTCCATCCCTCCACAAGGACTCCGTCGATGTTGTGGGCGGCCGCGAAGTCAATGTAACGTTTCACGTTTTCCGTGTTGGCCGGGTGTCGTCCGTTCGATTCAAGCTTGGAATAGTCGGTCACGCCGGGTTTGGCGCGGTAGTCGTCGGAATATGCCCATGTGCGGCCGTCGCCCACAAACATCTCCCACCAAACGCCTATGAATTTCATCGGTTTGATCCAGGAGGTGTCTTTAATCTTGCAAGGCTCGTTGAGGTTAAGGATAAGCTGGGATGCAAGAATGTCGCGGGCGTCGTCGCTCACAATCATCGTTCTCCAGGGAGTGGAGAAGGGGAGCTGAAGGTAAGCGGATGTTCCGTTGCGGTCGGGCACGAGGTGCGACTTGAAGTCATAGTTCTCGGTGTCCACGTCGAGAAGCATCACGGGATATTTCGACAGTGCCGCTTCATGAAGATTTACGTAAACGTTGTCTGTTGTCTTGAGAAGCAGGGGCGACTGCACGATATTTCCATTGGCACGCTGGCTTTCAGTGTGCCTGTCATATTTGTTCATCGCCTCGGGGAGATTGCTGAAAGTAGTTTTCGACCAGAGATATTCGTCGGTGTCGTAGTCGCCCGGGATGCAGAAGAGGGTATGGTCGTCAGTGAAATTGAACTCCGTGGTCTCACCCTTCAGAGCGAGATAGTTCACATTGTCCTGAAGAGGCAGTTCATAGCGGAAGCCGAGGCCGTCGTCTAGCACTCGGAAGCGGAGTGTCATCTCCCTGTCGGGGTCATCGGCCTTGAGCTTTACGGCCAGTTCCCTGTGGTTGTCACGGATTTTGGAATATTCGCCCCACACGGGTTCCCATACCGTGTCGGAGGCAGTGGAGTCGACACTGACAATGGAAAAACCCTTTGTGAAGTCGGCTTCGTCGCCGAAGAGTCCGAGGCGGGATTTCGATACAAGCTCCTTCCCCTTGTATTCCACGGAATAGACAGGAGTGCCGGCGGAGTCGACATCGACCTCCACCTTCAGTAGTCCTGAAGGTGAGTGGATATCGGCTGCCGAAGCCGATGCTGATATCCCGGCAGCCAATATCATGAAGTTATATAACCATCTTTGCATAAATGAAATTTATTTATAATCGAAATTTATCAGTGACCACTAAGACCTTGTGTCACAAATAATGTGAACGCTGGGGTGAACGCGTACCTCGAGTGTCATTGTCTCGTTTGGCTGATAGAGCACTATTTGGTTGGTTCCCATATGCAAAAATATAAATAAATTGCGGCATTTCCTACATTATTGACAGTGCATTTATTATTGATAGACCTAGACAGTGTTGAGGATACAGTTCGATTATTTTCATTACTCCTCCTTGTTGAAAAGAGCTACAGTAGTTGATTGTCAGTCGTTTATATCCTATTGCCGATTAGCGCACAAACAAACTTTGCTAAAAAAGGCGATAAAAGGCGATTTTTGCCAAACAAACTCATTTCAGGACTTTCCTGAAAATCGAAACAGAAAAGAAAGCAAAAGAAATTTGCTTTTCTTTCGCTTTATTTGTAATTTCGCAAAATGATAGAACACCCTCCATTCACACCAATAGATAAAAACGATTCTGAGCTAACGCTTACCTCCGAACAGCTCGATAAGATCCGCCACATTAACAATGAATATATGTATTGGTCGGATGTGAAATATCGCGCCAAGGATTCCGGACTTAGCGCTGAGTCTCTGTGGCAACAGACTAAGAAAGTCAGGGCGAAACATGACATTATTGTTTGGCCGGAGTTCAACCTGCATTTTTCCCTCACCGACAAAATGCAACGGCTCTGCCATGAGTTCGATCTCAATTTCGGTGGCTCATGGGGAGCCATGAAACTCTTCCCTCAAGACAAACTCAACCAAGAACTATATTTGGTGAGTTCAATCATGGAAGAAGCAATTTCCTCAAGTCAGATGGAAGGGGCTTCCACCACGAGGGAGGTGGCGAAAGAAATGCTCCGGCAGAAAAAGAAGCCGCGCGACCGATCACAGCGGATGATTCTTAACAACTATCAGACTATCCAATTCATATCTGAGAATAAAACAAAGCCACTGTCCCCGGAATTGTTGATGCAAGTGCACGAACTGATAACCAAGGATACGCTTGAAAATGCCGATGACGCCGGACGATTGAGAACTCACGACCGAATAGTTGTCGGCAATAGTATAACAGGAGAAATTGTGCATCGTCCACCACAGGCGGATTGTCTGGAAGATTTCGTGTCGCGTCTGTGCAATTTCTTCAACAACTCTGATAGCCATACATTCCTTCATCCAATAGTGAAGGGATTGGTCATTCATTTTCTCCTTGCATACTATCATCCCTTTGTTGACGGGAATGGACGCACGGCGCGAGCTCTATTTTACTGGTATATGCTGAAAGAGAATTACTGGCTCATGGAATATCTTTCTATATCCAGGATAATATACCGATCCAAGTCCAGATATGAAAAGTCTTTTCTTTATACGGAAAACGACGACAACGATTTAGGTTACTTCATAACTTACAATCTTGACGTCCTTGGCAAGGCTTTTGACGGACTCAAAATCTATCTCCAGAAAAAACAGGCCGAACGTAAACGGGCCGACAGATTTATGCACCTTGATGGTATATCTCCAGAGCAATCGGAGATTATCAGAATGTTTTATGACAACGGTGATATTGCTTTGCAGGCAAAACAAATCGCCGAAAGATTTGCCGTTTCCAGAGTCACAGCTAAAGCATATCTTGAGGGACTCGTTGCCAAAGACATTCTCAAACGCATCCATCCCGATGGTCGCACCCATGCATATATCCGGAGTGCCAACTTTGAAGCAATAATCGGCAAGTTGCTGTAATTTAAAGCAGTAGCAATTCGAAAGCGAAAGAAAATCGTCTTCCTTACGCTTTCTTTCAAAAGATTCGATACGGATAATACAAAATTTGCTACTGTAAACGTCCCGGTTCATCCCATTTTCACAAAAGGGATGAACCACCGTGTATGGGCACGGCAGGGGAGCCTTGGCAAATCCGGAATAATCAGCGGAGGGTGAAGGAGGCAGAGGAGGTGCGGCGGCTGTCCGGGCCTGCCATTACCTCAAACTGTCCCGGTTCGGCTACATATTCCAGATTGTAATTGTAGAACTTAAGATCATCCACAGTTATCGGGAACTTTACCTCGCGACTCTCGCCGGGTCTGAGATTTATGCGCTCGAAGTGCTTGAGCTCCTTGACCGGGCGCGATATGGAGGCGGCCATGTCACGGATATAGAACTGCACGATCTCCGCCCCATCGCGGTCACCAGTATTCGTGACGGTTACCGAAGCTGTCAGGGTGCCCTCCGGATTGAGCGAATCACAGTCAACACTCACCGGCGAATATTCGAATGTCGTATAGCTCAAACCATAACCGAAAGGATACAGAGGCTCGTTGGGTATCTCGAAATAATTGGAACGGAATTTCTGAAATGAAGGGTCGGAGGGGTTTATGGGTTTGCCGGTATTGAGATGATTGTAGTAGACAGGTATCTGGCCCTCGCTCCACGGCATGGAGGCAGTGAGTTTGCCTGAAGGGCAGATATCGCCGAACACTACATCAGCGATCGCGTCAGCCGCCTCTGACCCACCGAACCATACATTCATTATGGCGGGTATATTTTCGCTTTCCCAAAGCATCACTGTGGGACGACCGGAAAAGTTAAGCATAACTACAGGTTTGCCCGTAGCAAGCATAGCCTCTAACAGACGCTTCTGTGACTTAGGGAGTGTCAAGATAGAGCGAGATGAAGATTCACCGCTATACTCAGCCGATTCGCCGACCGCTGCGACAATCACATCGGCGTCCTTAGCCACGGCAATAGCCTCAGCAAGCATTTCTTCCGCCGAACGGCTATCCCGAATGGTTCTCCCGCCTGTAGCCGCAGCTTCAAGAGCAGGATCATCCTCAAGATTCGCTCCCTTGGCATATACTAATTTCGCTTTACCACGAATGGCGTCTTCAAAGCCTTGGCGTAGACTCTTATGCCTCTTTAAATCGGCTACCACGCTCCATGAGCCGGACATATTTGTTCCCGCTTCGGCCAAAGGACCTACCAAAGCGATTGTCCCCTTTTTAGACAAGGGAAGAATGGAATTGTCGTTTTTGAGCAGTACAAACGTTTCAGAAGCTATTCGGCGAGCCGCATCACGGTTCTTCCGGGTGTAGATATCGGTCTTCTCCCGGCTGACATCATTATATTTATATGGATTTTCAAAAAGGCCAAGCTTGTATTTAGCCTCTAACACACGCCGCACCGCCTTGTCAACCGAACTTACAGACACTGTTCCCTTCTCCACACTCTGTTTCAGGGTACTTATAAATCCGGATGAACACATATCCATGTCCGTCCCTGCCTCCAAAGCTCTGGCCGAGGCCTCAGGCATCTGCTCAAGACCGTGGGTGGTTATATCACCAATGGAACCATAGTCCGTCACAACCATGCCGTCAAATCCCCATTGCTTGCGCAGAAGATCATCAAGCAGCCACTTGTTCTCGGTAGCCGGGACATAGTCCACAAGATTAAATGACGACATTACAGTTCCGACTCCTTCCTCTACAGCGGCCTTATATGGAGGAAGATATTCGTTATACATTCTTAGACGGCTCATATCTACCGTGTTGTAATCGCGTCCGGCCTCAGAACCCCCATAGAGCGCGAAATGCTTCACACACGCAAGAATATTATCCCGGTCACGAAGAGCGTCACCCTGATAACCCCTGACCATAGCCCGGGCTATACACGACCCGAGATAAGGGTCCTCCCCGGCACCTTCCGACATTCGTCCCCAGCGCGGGTCACGACATATGTCTACCATAGGGCTGAAGGTCCAATTGACGCCTGCCGCCGATGCTTCGCTTGCAGCGATGCGCGCCGACTCCTCAACAGCCTCCATATCCCAGGAGCAAGAAAGAGCAAGCGGAATCGGGAAAACTGTCTCATATCCATGAATTACATCCAGACCTACAAGCAACGGAATCCCTAAACGCGTCTTCGTCACGGCAATCTCCTGAAGTTCCTTAGCCTTATGTGCGCCCTTTATATTGAAAGTGCCTCCAGCTTCGCCACGAGCTACGGTAGCTCCTATATCGCTTTCGATAGTCTGTCCGGTGACGATATCGCCACACACAGGGAGATTGAGTTGACCGAGCTTCTCCTCAAGAGTCATCTTGGAGAGCAATTCGTTAATGAAACGGTCCATCTCCAGGCGTTCCGCCTCATTGGTCGGGACAGCTCCATACGCCATCCCGGCTGAAATTATCAGTGAACTAATTAAAACGCTGTGTCTCATTCAGTGTAATCAAATTTAACTGTTGAACGTATATCATCCGAAGCGGCTCCAATCGAAGCGACAAACTTACCCGGTTCGCTTACCCAAATGTGTTTTTCCGCATCGAAATAAGCCAAATCCGAGGGGTTAAGAGTAAAACTCACCTGTTTCGTCTCACCGGGAGCAATGGATACTTTAGCGAACCGCTTGAGTTCCTTGGCGGGACGGACTACACTGCATTTCGGATCCGAGAGATAGAGCTGTACCGTCTCAGAGCCGGTGAGCGAGCCGGTGTTAGTAACAGGGACAGTAATGACAATCTCTCCGTCAGGTCCCATTTTGGCGGCTGAAGCTGTCGCCTTGCCGTATTCGAAAGTAGTATAACTGAGGCCGTGGCCGAAAGCGAAGAGCGGTTTTATCTTCATTGTGTCATGCCAGCGATAACCGACCATAATACCTTCTTTGTATTCAAGATCCACTATATCGCTGCCGTCATTGCGGGCGATACCGGGGTAACTGCCAGTAGAGTGGGCCGCATTATCGGCAAGAGCCGCCGGGAAAGTAAAGGGCAACTTGCCCGAGGGATTCACACGTCCTGTAAGAATATCAGCGATTGCGTTACCGGCTTCCGAGCCGATGTACCATGCCTGCACTATGGCCGGAACCTTGGATGCCCAAGGCATCGCCACAGCATTGCCGCTGATATTGACTACAATAAGTCTCGGATTGACCTCCGCGAGAGCAGTGATGACATCGTCCTGCGCATAAGGCAGTTCGAGCCCGCAGCGGTCGGAATCCTCACAATCCTGTCCGGCGCTCTTGTTGAGTCCGCCGACAAATACCACATAATCGGCATTTCTGGCTTTATCGACAGCCTCGGAAATAAGTTGCGCGGGAGTACGGTCATCAGCCAGATTCTGTCCGGTAACGACACCATTGTATTCACCGGTAACGTCTCCGACATATCCTCGGGCATAATCAACGATGGCGTTGCCTTCAAGAGCCTTACGCAGTCCGTCGAGAGGCGAAACCTCGCGCTGTACTTTAAGCGACGATGACCCTCCGCCTACAGTCATCATTTTTAAGGCATTTTCACCGACAACGAGTATTTTTGGATTACCCTTCGAGGAGATTGGCAGAAGATTGCCTTCGTTACGGAGGAGGACAATTCCCTCTCCCGCAATCTTTCTCGCCGCCGCGTAATGTTCCTCACTGCACATGGCTCCATGGCCTTTGGAAGGATTCATTGCCGTGCGGAATATCAAACGTAACACACGACGGACTTTGTCATCGAGCTGCTTCTCAGACACCTCGCCTGACGCCAAGAGATCACGATAGGGATTGGCAAGATAATAATTGTCGTATGCATTGCTGCTCCCGTTCGACAGCCCGTTGGTCCAGCTTCCGAACTCAAGATCGAGTCCGTTTTCTATAGCTTCACGGGTATCGTGCGTGCCGCCCCAATCGCTTACGACGGCACCGTCAAATCCCCATTCGCCTTTAAGTATATTATTGATAAGATATCGGTTATGACATGCATGTTGGTCACGGTAATAATTGTAGGCGCCCATTATACTCCATGCGCCTCCCTCCTGCACGGCGGCTTTAAAAGCCGGCAGATATATTTCGTAAAGAGTCCGGTCATCGACTATAGGGTTGGTCGTATGGCGGTTGATTTCATTGTTGTTTAGAGCGAAGTGCTTCACGCAAACGGCCACTCCGTTATCCTGGACTCCCTTTACATATGGAACGACCATGCGGGCAGCCAAATAAGGATCTTCTCCCATATATTCGAAGTTACGGCCATTAAGAGGCGTACGGTAGATATTCACACCCGGCCCGAGAAGTATATCCTTGCCACGGTACAAGGCCTCTTCGCCTATAGATTTGCCATATAGTGCCGACATTTCCGGATTCCACGTCGCTGCGAGACAAGTGAGAGCCGGAAAAGCCACACATGAGTCATTAGTCCAACCCGCCTGATCCCATTCGTCCCATTTCACTTCCGGACGTATCCCGTGAGGGCCGTCTGTAGTCCACAGTTCAGGAATGCCGAGACGCGGCACACCGGGAGATGAGAATTTCGACTGGGCATGTATGATATTGAGCTTCTCCTGACGCGTCATTCGCGAAAGAGCATCCTCTACCCTTTCCTCAATGGGCCGGGAATTGTCAAGATATACAGGAGACTCAGCGGATACTGAGACTCCCAAGCCGATAGCGACTGACAATAGAAATATTGTGAAACGCATATTATGATTTAGTTATATATACCAAGTAACTATTCAAATTATTTATAGTAATCAATCGTTTTATTTCGACCAATTACTTAATTTAATTCCTCCGAGAGGAAGAAAAGGGGGACGGGGGACTCCGTTCCCCCAAAAAACAATCTTCTCCACCTCGTTTTAATCCATTTATGGCTTACTTGCGAGACAATACCACAGTATGCGGTCTGTCACACGGCATAAGGGGCGTCTCGACAGTCATACAATGGGTGGCGGCGTCATATTTGCTTTCGACCTTGCTTCCGTTGAGCGTAGCCTCAGCCGGGCCGTCCGAATTATATACGCGCAGAGTATATCTGCGTTCCAAAGGCATATCGGGATAGGAACCTTTACGCGCGCCAATTGTCAATACGGTCCGGTCGGGCTCATACTTCTGCTCTACTTCCGTAACGGCATACTGAGTGGCATAATTCTGACTGTCACCTTCATCCTCATAAAGTCGGCCACCACCGTTTTCTCCGGCTATGATGGTCATCTCAAGATGGTCAGGCCGTTCGGTCACGCGCTTCACCTCAGGAGGATTCCTGAAAATTACCGAACCGCGACGGTAAAAATACGGAATCTGATCAAGCGCATATTCTAATACCTCACTCGATCCGCCTTTCACAAGACGATTGTGTGCCGCACTCCACCAGGCCGTTCCCTCCGGAAACCACACCTCCTTTTTGCTCAGTCCGTTTTCCGATGGGGCAGTTACCGGCGCTACCAGTATATCATTACCGAAATAATACTGTCCCTCATGGCTGTAAGCCGCTTCCTCTTCCGGATGTTCATAATACATCGGGCGACATATACCCACCCCTGTATCATAACTTTCGCGGGCCATAGTATAAAGATAAGGGAAAAGTGAATAACGGAGTCTGATAGCATCGTTCATCAACGGGAAATTATCATATTTCCATAGGCGGCGCTCGATATATGTGCCTTTGGTCGCGTGAGTACGGAATATCGGGGTAAACACTCCGCTCTGAAGCCAGCGCAACAACAATTCAGGGTCATTGACAGGATGGTAATTGGGCATATGGCCTCCTATATCGTGCCCCCAATAGCCATAGCCGACGTTTGAGGCCGTGGCCGTAAAATACGGCAAAAACGCGAGAGTCGGATAATTGATAAAAGTATCCCCCGAAAAACCTATCTGATACCTATGACTTCCGAGACCACCCCATCGATGAAATATAACCGGACGATGGTCAGGGCGGCTATGCTTCATCTCGTTGAAAAAGACATGATTGCACCAGAAAGTCTCGCCAAGTCCGGACATACGCGGATTTGTGAGATTTTGCTGCCAGTCGAGCCACCAGAAGTCTACCCCCTGCTTCTCTCTCGCACGTATAATATGATTGAAAAAGGTGCGGGCAAAGTCCCGGTTCTCGAGCTGCCAGGGCACTCTTTCCTTCGATATCGGATCCATCCCCATGTCTTCGGAAATCTCCTTATAGAAATCCTCATCCCATGCCACGCCATCGGCAGGATGAAGATTGAGAGCGGCATGGATACCGTCGGCATGAATATCGGCAAGAAGTTCCTCGGGATCCGGAATGAGATTGGTGTTCCATGTCCAGCCGGTCCAGCCTCCGCGTCCTCCCGACACCTCCTTTTCCCCGTTATAGTGCCAGTCCATATCGAGAATAAGCACATCGGCATTAATATCCTTCTCGCGGAAATTGCTCAAAATATCGCGGAAATCCTGCGATGAATAATTATCATACTTGCTGTACCAATATCCGAAGACATAGTCAGGCGGCAGCGGTATCCGTCCGGCAACCCGCGTAAAGTCCTTCAACGCCTTTTTGTAGTCATGGCCGTAGCCCATAAAATAGATATCGAGAGCGGTCGAGTCACTTCTCTCCGTGACCCAGGGGATATCCTCTGCGCCTGTAAACGCCAGTGACCGACTGCCGTCAGGGCGAATCACCGAAGGAGAATCGTCAATGACGGCCCATCCCGACCGCGATATCACACCATTCTCAAGACGATCGCGATAAGCGTCACCGTCATTGCCGTCGAGTGTGCGGGTCGTTCCCTTAAGATTGAGAGAATCCCTGAGGCCGGGATACCACATAATCTGTCTGCCGTCCGGACCGGTCATCTGTATACTCAGATTATCGGGCGAAGCCGGTTCGGTCTTAGGATCACTTCCCTTCCTGTAACGCAGTTTCAGCTTTGGAGTTGTCAGGGTGAGATAATCGCCCTCATCATTAGTCGTATAGCTTACCGGCGGCAATTCTCGGTTGACTATTGCAAACGTCGCTTTGTCTTCGAAACTGCCTTTCGGACTATACTCTATGCGGACCATTTCGGGAGTCAATACTGTAAAACGGGTATTGCCGTCAGTCACGACAGATTCCTGACGAGCCACCGGATTGTCAGCTGAGGTGATGGGCGACAATGCGCACACACCCGCTAAAAGTATAAACAATCGTTTCATACAGCAAAAATATTATTATATAAGAAAAAACTCATAAATCACCAATTTTGAAAAGCGTTATTGCTTCTCAGATACGGATTCGATAGGAGCAATGCTACCAGTAGGATTGGAATCAGACACGCTCATAAAGAGATTCATCAAAGGAAGGTTTATATAATAATAAGACCTCCCTATCTTTATCCTTTCAATTAACCCGGTCTTAACCAAAGCATTTAAATATCTGTTTGCCGTGATTCGACTAACCATCAATTCCTTTTCAAGAAATTCCACTTTAGTATAAGGATGGAAGAAAAGGTTATTAAGAAGTTCATGTCGATACTGTTTGCCAAATTTAGGGCGAAGCACGGTCTTGAATTCATCCATAAGCATCAGAATACAAAAATAATCATAATTTCGGAGAATCCGGTTTATTCTGCTTTATAACATGGATTTATTTTGGGTTAATCTCTTGCACAAATTAAAAATAAATCATAATTTTGCGATTGCAGACCGCAATGCAGACCACGCCAGTTGGGAAGGTTGACCGAAACCCTCCTCACGGTCTGGGGTTGTGCGGAGCGGGATGTATCATGGGCGCGAATAGTCGCATCCGGATTGACATACATAGAAAGCGTTTATCCGCGCTGATTCTTGACACTCTGAAATGTCTCGCAAACTTTCAAGTCTAAGTCAAGGGTTGAGCAACGGTAGATGCCCGTGGTAATGTGATTATCTTTCATTCGGCATGGTATTCCGGGAGGAATGAAGCCGGATGCATAGATTGCATATACTGGCGTGGACTTCTGGCGTTGCCGTCCGACAAGAATAGGGCAATGCGAGAAGCCTCAGAGTGTAGGACGGCAACCGATACAGATTCCTACGCTTTTTCTTTTAACTGACCTAACGCCAACGAGGGGATGACCGCGGCATGAGAATTACCTTAATGACGAATATGCGCCGTATTTTAACTGTTGCGTTAGGATTGGTGTGCTCCTTCATCATATTGGCTGACGACGTGAAAAAGCCGACTGTGATGGTCCTTCCAAGCGACAATTGGTGTACTCAACGATATTTCACTAAATCATTCGATAATCAGGGTTCCATAGTTCGCGTTCCAGATTATCAGCGCGCCTTTAGTGAAGATATGGAACTCCCGCAAGTCTTGTCTAAAGTGGGAGGCGTGCTTACGGGAATGGGTTATAGCCTGAAAGATGCCGAGATGGAAATAAAGTCACTCGGAGTGAAGCAGGCCGAGGACAATGCCCTGCAAAGTAAGACGTCAGGATCTTCTATTGCCGAAACGCCACTCGACATCCTTAAGCGCAGGATGAAGTCGGACATCGTTATTCAGCTGTGGTGGAACATCACTAAGGATCCGGCAGGAAGAATCGTATCCTTTACGCTTGAGGCTTTTGACGCTTATACCAACAAGCGTATCGCTACTGCCACCGGAAACTCCAGACCGACTTCGGAAGCCATCCCTATCGCTCTTGAGAAGGCCGTGAAGGATAATGTGAAGGATTTTGACAAGCAACTCGACAAGTGGTATGCCGACCAGAAGAAAAACGGAAGAGAGATTGCTTTGACCGTGCGCTGTTGGGAAAACTGGGACAAGGATCTTGAAGAGGAATATGAGGGGAATGAACTGATAGATGTCATTCAGCAGTGGATGCGGGACAATACGGTTGACGCAGCGTTCAATCTTTCTGACGGTACGGAATCATTCGCTCAGTTTGAACAGGTGCGCATTCCGTTAAAAGATAAGAACGGCACAGCTCTGGACGCACGCGCATTTGCGACATCTCTGCGTAAACATCTCGCAAAACCACCTTACAACATCACGTCAAAAGTAATAATCCGCGGTCTCGGTGAGGCTGTCTTGATTCTCGGTGAAAAATGAAAATGTCAATCAAATTATTATTATTGATTCTTGCGTCATTCTCCATTGTGGGCTATGCTGAGGTGAATGAATCAATCTCATATTATCCCGTTGTGACCGGAAACGATATCCCGGAAACAGTCCGGCAGTCGCTTCTGGCAAAAATGGATAAGGCAATAGCCGATAACGGATATGGATCTGAAGCGCGGCCCGACCGTTTCGTCTTGCTTGCGAAATGCAATATATTGGATAAAGAGGTGGTTCCGACTACTCCGCCTCGCATCACGCAGACTGTGGGAATCACTTTTATCATAGGGGATGTGATTGAAAACAAAACTTTTGCTTCCGCTTCATTCGAATATAAAGGAATAGGCATAATTGAGATCAAGGCATGGCAGACCGCAATCAGTAGACTGAAGCCTGATAATGTCAGTATTCACGAAATGTTTCAGACTGCAAATGAAAAAATAGATGCCTATTACGCATCCGGTTGCAGAAAAATTATTGAGGAAGCGCAGGCAATGGCGGAGATGGGAGAATATGAAAAGGCTATCAGTTCACTTATGTCAGTGCCTTCGGTATGTACGGAGTGTTCCCGTAAGGCACAGACGGAAGCCGTTGCCATTTATGATAAAATGCAAGAAATCCGGGCAGGAGACTTGTTGGCAAAGGCCAAAAATGCATGGGCTGTCTCTCAGGACATGGACGGGGCGCGGAATGCGATGTCTTACATCAACTCAATTCCCGTTGATACGGAGTCGTATGCAGCCGCTGAAGAACTTGTAAAAACGATAACTGAGAAACTGTCATCCGACAAAGAACGCGAATGGCAGCAACGTGTCAAGGAATATAACGACAATCTTCAGATGCGTAAGACACAGTCCGGGCACCGGCACAAGGAACGGATGGCCTCTATCGCGGCCGCAAGATCCGTAGCGGAGAAATGGGCTGAAAACCAACCACAGACAAACGTATATCTAAACTGGTAAAAATAACTTTTTAATCATGAGAAACTTAGTGTATTTGTTAGCCATAGTGCTTATGGCATTGTCTCCAATTGGTGTGCATGCCGAGGAAATCAACGAGATAACATTGACGGTAAGTTCAGACGGACCTACGAAAGATGAAGCTGTAAAGAATGCTCTGCGCCTCGCAATCGAACAGGCATACGGAGCTTTTGTCTCCGCCAATACGACAATCCTAAATGACGAACTCGTCAAAGACGAGATTGTAACAATTACACACGGCGCCATCAAGGAATTTAAGGAAGTGGCGGCTGCGCAACTTTCCGATAATCGATACTCCATAACAGTTCAGGCAACGGTCTCTCTTCCCAACCTGATCACATATGCAAAGAATCACGGAAGTGAGTGTGAGTTTGCAGGAAAGACATTCGCAATGGAATTAAAGTTGTTTGAATTAGAGAAAGAGAATGAACGTAAAGCCCTCTATAACCTTATCCCCATCATAGAACAGATCTGCAAGAATACAATGCATTGGGAACTTGAGATCGGAGAACCGAAAATACCAAGGATGTATAAGGAAATAAGTAATGCTGGAGAAAATTTGTTTTATGTAGATCCAAGTAGTCATTATTATAGAAGCTTCTGTATAAATGAAACAGCAGAATGTAGTGAATATGAATTGTTAGATGAAGGCAAATATCCCGAGGTGTATGATTTCTTTGAAAAAGTAGTAGCAAATCCATCTGATTTTTGTGGTTTCGATGTGGAAATTTATTGGCTTCCTAATGGAGAAATGATAGAATTTGCAGAAGTTGTTAAAGAATACTTAAGACAACTGAGTCTGGATGAAGAGACATATGCTTCATACCAGCAAAAGGGATTTGATGTAGGAGTGCTGATGGATAGAGATTCCAATTGGTTTGAAACGGACATATACAAGCCGTATGTTTACAGATCACGACTGGATAAGAGGACATTAGAAGAATGGTATACAGTGCTGATGGATAAAATTCTGGAGATTAAATGCAATTTTGAGATAACGGATGTTAAAGGAGATGTTTCAGATTTCTATCCTAAGAAATTTTATGATATGGTGTCCCATTCTGAAGACTATAGTAAAAATAATTATACTCAAAAAATAGGAAATAACATTTTCTGGCTTAAATGTCAAGGAAGTCCCGACATAGTGTATGGAGGCACAGGATTGTTCAATCAGATTTCCATGGTAAAAACTTATAATTTAAAAAAAGCAATGAAGCAACCCTTTACTGAATATGTCGATGTCGAAAAGGAATGGGGATTGCCTTGTTATAGAAGTAGCATAAACTATAAACCATTAAAATTGAAAAAGGGTGAACCAGGATGGCGAATCTCTGTAATAGCACCTATGTCAGCTGTTGAAAAATTTACGTCCTTTAAAATAAAAGCGAAGTATTAAAATTCGTCACTAATGTCAAGTATATTTTCAAGAGTCAGTTTGTATGATATGCTGTCGATGCTCATTCCGGGCTATTTAGTAGTATATCTGATAATCCGTTCATTCTTCCATTTCGATTGTTGGGGATGTGATGGGGTAACTTCAATCGTGATAATCTTTTGTGTGTCCTATGTGATTGGGATGCTGATTCATTACACGTCTCGATGGATGTTCGGGTGGTTAAATAACAAATGGTTTGCTGAGCATGCCTTGAGACAATTTTACACTTGGCTTGAAACGCTAAACGTGGACCACAGCACCGTGGCTGATAAACACTTGTATAAAGAGTGGCGATATCAGGCTTTTTTCAGATTGTGGGGTAAAAATGGATTGGCGCATATTCCTGCAATGGAGGCCCAGTTATCTTTTTTGCGAAGTCTATCGCTTGTCGGGTTACTGTATTTAATCTTTGGATGCAGATTTATAGACAGTAGTTTCATTCTATCTATGATAGGGGTAATGACAATAACATCTATTTTGCTGATGAGCTACATTCGCTATCGAATTTATTATTATTATTTTGAGGCAAACTACTTTATCAATGATGAAAATAATAAATAAGTTTTGTCTATTGAGTTTACTTCTACTGTTATATATTAGTAATAGTAGTGCCCAAAGCTACAATCAGGAAAGGACAGCTCTGGCCAATTTTCTGGTGCGTATGTATGAGAGCGCGCCTTTCGACGGTGTCAAGGCCGTCGAGGACTATGAGAATGCCTATCTGATGTCGGTGGTTAAACTCGATAAGTCGAAGTATAATAGCGAATCGGCACTCAACCGTGTGGCTGCGGTCAAGGCGATGTCGCAGGCATCCCGGTTCTTCAACGGCTCAGATATTACCGATGACATGATAATAAAGACTACAGAGAAAGCCGATGGCACCTCAGATACGGAAATAATCGAGAATATACGCGAACATTCCTCAGGATATGTCAGGCAGCTGGAGATGCTTACCAACTTTCCCGCCAATGAAACAGAACATGTTTTCATTTTCATAACGCCAATCAAGAAAAATTAAATTCAGTCAAAGATACTTAAGATCCAATCAATAAAGGTTATGAAATTAAAACTTACATATTTTATGCTCGCAATGCTTTTGTTTTGCTGTTGTGCCGGTAAAACGGAAGCAGAGAATAATAATGGTATGTCAAAGAGTAGCGACTGTGCTCAAAACGGAAACTGCTCAAAATTGTCTTCTTCTGAAGAACAGAAGATAAAGAATCTGATAACCACGATGTGGTCTCAACTTCCCCCCGGAACCAATAAGATTGACTCTTCCTTAAAATTCCTTACGGATTCTTTTAGTTCTGTCCTCTCTGAAGGATTTAATAAATACACCAATTTAGACAATGACGAATGTCAGGATAACGAAGATATCATTTCTTTAGCAGAAGTATTGTTCTGTTGGTGGGGAGGACAGGATCCTAATCCAGATGGTGAATTTGAAGAAATATCTGTCCTTAAACTGTCTGAAAATGAAGCGAAAGTGAAGGTGGATTATAAAAACTGGTCAGATACCGAAACTCATATCCTATTCTTGAAAAAAGAAAACGGCAAGTGGCTTTTGGATAACTTCGACAATGTCAAGGAAGATATAGAAAATATTTGTAGATGAGTCCTATAAGTATAAAACCGGGATCTTCTTTGATTTTCAGTTGCGGTTGTTTGTGATTCCGATAATCCTATTGCCGTTGGAAGAGCTGATGATACTAAGTCAAGGTCATCCCATCATAGTCTGCATGAACAGCCATAATTCAGTGATTAGGCGTGCGTTGTCGATTTTGATCAGTTTGATGCCTGTCTTGTCGCAAAAGTCCTGCAGGAGGGCAAACGTACGCTCGTCATCGGTCTCGATGCAGTGCGGGCATATGCCGGAGTCGATTATGCTGTCTGCAACGCTGTCGAGGATTTCGGTTTCACAGCCTTCCTTCTCCCGTATGAAAGGAGGCATGAACGGAGGAATTTCTTCGGGTTTCATCACGGTAAGAAGTTCGATGGGGTAGTACCTTTCATTGCCCTCGGCCACAGGCATGGGGCTGTGCGCTATCCGACACTCGAATGTGCCTTGATGTTTCATCGCGCGGATCTTGAACGTCGCCGCCGGGTCGTCGAATGCCGGGGTGGAGAATTCCTTCCGGGAGAGTGGAGGAGTAGGGGTTTTGTCCCACGACCAGCTTCCGTCGGACTTAAGACTGAGCAGCGGAATGTTTTTGCCGCCCCTGTCGGTAGCGTATTCGTCTTCAAAACCAAGTGTCGCTAATTGTCTATAGTTTAGGCCCTCGATTTTACGTGCCACCTCGCACCCAGCCTGCAATGCAAGGGTCATGTCGCGGCGGTCTGCCTCATCAGGAATGTCCTCGTAATGAATCGACCCCGCCATTACATGAAAGTCCGGCCAACCTTTGGACCTGCACATCTTGATGCCTTCCTCAGAGGCCACTTTCTTGATAAATGCACGGTCTTCCTTGCCAGTCAGGCTGTCGGCCACTCCTTCCATTTGTGCGGCAGTAGCTGAACGAGGTCTTCGTGCGAGGCTTTGTCGAAGTAAGGCATGGAGGCGATGACGGAGTTGAGGTAGAGCCGCGGATTGATGTCGTGGTTGCGGCATGTGGCCAGCAGCGACTGTATGACGCACATGTTCCCGGCTGATTCATGGTTGCCGCAGAACATGTAGTTCTTGCGTCCGAGCGTGATGGGACGGATTTCGTTTTCCGCCAGATTGTTGTCGAGCAGGAGGCGTCCGTCGTCGAGTATGCGCATCATATCTGCGCCTCGGTTCACGGTCATTCTCATACCATTGAGTCAACTCCGTCAACTCTTTGGATGACAAATGCCTAACGCATTCTCCATTGTCCTGCTCCAATGACTTTGAGGTTATAATCCTCATTCCCTGGATACTGTTATTGAGTGACTGTGAAATATATCCCTCGATAGCCGCTTTCCGACATCCTTTCAGAATAGGTGTCAGGGAATGGTATATGGTATCATCGGTATTCTTTTTGACTGTCCTCCTCCACATCGGTATGCGGAATAACATCGCATGACACTATGGCATAGTGATATATTATCACTCACCTAATATCATCTTCATATAAATCCCCATATAGGCATTTTTATCGTATGGGGACAATCTGGGGGAGCTATAATTCCAACGAATTTTCTTTGAGCAGGAAGTCGTAGATGCTGATAATTGCAGTGCCGGAGCCGGTACGTATCACAGGTGTTTCCTCGCCAATGACGATTATCTTTTTGAATGAATCATCAATATTGCGTAAGGATGCTTCTTCCTGGTTCAGCTTATCCTCATCGGGCATTCGGTAGGCCGACTGAATATAATAACGGCGGCTGCCAAGATTGCAGACAAAGTCCACTTCCAACTGGATTCGGACTTTCCTGTTGTCATCTGTCCGCCGGTGTACGGGCACGACACCGACATCAACATTGAATCCACGTATCAGCAGTTCGTTGTATATCAGATTCTCCAACAAGTGAGTAGGCTCGACTTGACGGAAATTGAGCCGGGCATTGCGCAGGCCTTCGTCTACGAAATAGTATTTGAAAGGACTTTCGATATACCGTTTCCCTTTGACGTCATATCTGCTTGCCCGTTCCATAATGAACGAGTCACAAAGATAATCAATGTATGACGAAATGGTCTTGTTGCTGACTTTCTCATGCTTGACGCTTTCAAACGTATTGGCAAGTTTAGTCGGGTTGGTCAGACCGCCGATAGAGGAAGCAAGTATGTTGAGCAAATCATCAAGCACTTCGGTATTCTTGATGTTGTATCGCTCAACAATATCTCTCTTGTAGGTATGCTCCATCAGCTCTTTCAGAAACTCAGACTTCTCTTCGTCTGTTTCAAATTGAACCACCTGTGGTAGTCCGCCATAAATCATACGCTCACGGAGCGCATTAGTAGGCGTCGTTCCACTTATAGGGAAATATTCACTGAAACTGAGCGGATGCACTTTTATTTCATAACCACGTCCTCGGAATGTGGTTATTACGTCTTTCGACAGAAACCGCGCATTGCTCCCGGTTACATACACATCAACATTGCTCATCTGAAGATAGCTGTTGAGCACATCTTCAAATTCGGGCACATGCTGAATCTCATCCACCATGACATAATAAGTTGCATCGTCACGAATCTTAGAGTCGATGTAGGCTAACAGAGCATCGGGGTCACGAAGTGACTTGTTTCGTCTGTCCTCAAGATTGATGCGAATAAGCTGATTGTCTGTAACACCTTGTTCTTTCAGCCAGGATGCGTATATGTTGTTCAGGAGAAATGATTTACCGCAACGACGGACTCCGGTAATGATTTTAATCATACCGTTGAGTCTGCAGCTGATTAATTTCTTGAGATATATCGGTCGTTCAATAATCATCGCTATTACTTAAAAATGCGGCTTGTCACACTTTTAGGTAATGCAAAGATAGCCCGAATTTTTCAGACGGTCAAGCAAAACGGCTTAATATAGCCGCTTTTACACCAGTAATTGTAGGTGGAATACGCCACACCCTCGCCACGGAGAAACTCCTTGAGGGTTGTGCCGCTCGAAGCGGCTCGTTGTTGTAGATCTTGAAATTCTGATTTTGTCATAATGTTGGAGGTTGCAGTCAGTGCAACTTTGCATCGGCAAAATTACAACCTGACCGCAACCTCCATAAGGTGTACTTGAGTTAATGCTTACGAAATCCAGGACGCTTTCATGCTCTGTATTATGTACGAGTGTGATAGTGATGTAGGAGAGCTCCTACATCACTATCACACTCTTTGCTGTTTCTGCTGTATGCACGATGTAGTAGCCTGCCGGCATCTGTATCGTTGTCACACCCTTGGCGTCGACGGTTTTCACCTTGCGTCCCATAGCGTCGAATATTGTCACCTTGCCGTCGGCTCCTGCCACTACCACAGCACCCTTAGTGCCGTAGATTACAGCCTTGCCGTCGGCCTCCGGTGTCTCCACGCCGGTTCCGGTGCCGTTCGTTGATAACGCCACAAGCTTAACGCCACCATTAGCCTCGGTGTCAGCCACAAGCACTCCCTCTATCTGTTTGGTCGAAGTAGTGATGCCTACACCATTAGTGTCAATCTCCAGACCCTTGTCGTTCAGCTTGCCGACTTCACCCTCTCCCCAAAGCTCATATTTGCTATCCTCGTTCGGTTTCACAAGGCCTACGTAGTAAGCCACCTCATTCACCTTGGCCTTCACATAGAAGGGACGATAGTCATTCTCCAGGGCAGGAGATCCTGTATTCTCATAGTTGCCATAGAACACATTTGCCACGGTGAACATGTTGAGATTCGTTACATCAACAGCTGTACCTACAGCCGGTGTAGAGGCCACCGAAGTAAGTGTCGCGCCATCATATTCGGCAATAAACGAACCCAGCTCGAAGCCTACATAATCTGATGGTAAACCTTTGATAGCCACCCAATCGCGCTGATCATATTTGTCAAGCCAATCGCTATCTTCGCTTGCAATGAGAGTACGAGTTTCTGCCGGCACAGAAGGAGCTGCCGAAGTGCCGGAAGTGCGAGCATAAAGCACACCATCATTCTCCATAACACCTTCAAGGCTCACATTCACCTGATAGAGATTGCCCGCCTCCATCGATATCAGTTCAGCATTAGTATTCGCTATTGACATCTCGCCATTATACAATGCCGTGAATTTCAAAGCATCGCCGGCTTTCGACACGATTCCGGTGAAAGAATACCAACCATCGCCATCCAATGTGATGGATGCAGGGTCGTAATATACGTTCATGGTGAGTGGCTCGATTTCGGCATTTTCTTCGTTGGTTGTTGCGCTCTCTGCCGACTGCAATACGAGACAGCCTTCCGCTGCGTTGACATTCGCCGTGTTCACATAGCCCTTAACTGAGCAATACTCGCCCGGCTGCGGAGCCACAAGCCAAATGTCGCTTACAGCAGCATTCTCGGCATGGATATTGAAGTTTTCCACGCGGAATTTGTTGATGCCCATATCACCTTCTTCGGGTAGTACTCCTTCGTTGAATGAGATAACCGGGTAATCAGTATTTGCAACTACAGTTGCAATATAGCCGCTATCGATACCTTTTCCGACGAAGAGAGATGACAAGCCTGAGATAGCCACCCAGTCTTCCTGATTGAAGTCATCCTCTTTGTCGCTCAACTTTTCAGATTTCTTATCCTCATTGAAAGTGTTCTTCGAAGAGCCGCTGTTGCCCTTAGTTGAGGCATATAGATATGTGCCGTCGTGATAATGACCATACAGGTTTGTATTGATCCGATAACACTCACCGGCATTTGCAGTCAGCACCCTGTCGAGGCCATTCACTGTAGCGGGAATCACATATTCCCAAGAAGTGGCGTCGCTGCAATTTGTACCATCGCTGATATACGCCACGACTTTGCAATTTTCAGCAGGTATAGTGATTGGAGCGTTGTAAGTTTGGACATCTCGAATAGCGGTTAAGTCGTCGCCATTGTGAACAATATAATAGTAAATAGCACCACTCTCGTTAGGGTTGGTAAGTGTCAACTCGAAAGACCGATTAAACTCGCCCGACTCGTGAGAAGCCTGCGGAGCTGAGAGATTACGCTCCCCGAGTCCCTGCTTGATCCTATCGTTGAATTTTGACCATGGTGCAAATTGGCTATATGCCTCGAGACTTCCAAACGGCACATAGAGACTACCTTTCAAATAAGTCTCAGAGTCGAAGGCATCTTCAGGACAACTATCGCCATTGAGTGGCTGAGTAGCCTTATTGATTACCGTTACGATATTTGTGCAGCCACCAAAAGCATTGCTGCCGATGGAGGTTGTTTTTTCGTGGAGAGTAACACCTGTAAGACCGGTGAGACTCTTAAATGCATCTTTTGCGATAGCTACTACATCACCCGACTCGTATAGTTCGGGTATCACAAGCATATCAGAGAAATCTTCGTCGAGAGCGTATTGTCCTTTGCTGATAGAGTATCCCCCATCCACCGGTTTATATGCGAACATCGATGGGCGCTTGAGACCTTTGAACTTCTTCCAACAATCATCGGCGGCAAAATCGCGATATCTTTCTTCGAGTACATCCACCTCAGCATTATCATAGTGCCAGACATCGAAAGCATCTTCGTTGACCATTGCAGGAGGAGCATTCGTCGGAGATTTTGCACTGATTGAAGCCAATCCGCTACAGCCGGTGAATGCCTTGGTGCCGATTTTGGAGACATTCGTAAAGTCGAAACGCTGCAAAGCGGCACAGTTTCTGAAAGCAGTCTCGCTAATTGTAAAGGTCCCTTCCACCGGCAGATCCACTTGTTCAAGGCTCTCGCAACCATCAAAACAGGATACTCCGATTTTAGACAGAACAGGGGGACAAACGGATTTAACCGTTTTGAGTTTTTTACAACCGACGAAGACACTGTCCATTTCATTGGGCTCGCCCGTGCCCTTGAGACGATATACCTCTACCGATGTCAAATTATCGCAATATCTAAAAGCATCCGGGGTGATTTTCGTATAGTCATCTCCGGAACCGGAAATTTTAACAGTTTCGAGAGACTCGCACCACTGGAATGTATAGAGACTGGAACTATCAAATGTAAGATTACTATTAGCTGTTACAGTTTTCAGGCTTTTGCATCCACCAAATGTGTAATAACCCTCTAAATAGATTTTATCAGATGTAATATGTGTGAAATCAAGATTTTCGATACCTGTATAGAAGAATGCCATATGTCCGATATTGGTAGTATTGACAGGGAACTCAATCGACTTGAGGTTTCCGCACCAAAGGAAAGTACCCCAAGGGATAATAAAACCACCGGGAGTGTTTTTAGGCAGAGATACCGATTTGAGATTTGCACAACCATCGAAGACATTATTGTAAAAACCATATACACCATTGGTATAGAAATCCACTCCGTCCTCAAATACAACCGATTCGAGACCATCACCGATAAAGTTACCCCAATTATCGTAATTGGCACAATTTCTGAATGCATATTCACGAATTACTTTCAAACTTTTTGGCAATGTAATTGACTCGAGGCTTATACATGATTCAAAGGCGGAACGTCCAATACTTTTAAGGTTGCTGCTCAAGTTAACACTCAGGAGTCTAGTACAGCCATAGAAAGCATTATCTCCGATGGTTTCGATACTTTCGGGAAGGTTGAGTCCTTCAATAGATCCAAGTGATGTACAATATTCGAAGCAATTATCGCAGATGTATGTCACATGGCATGGGGACTCGAACACAATATTGTCAAGATATTTGAGTGAACTAAATCCGGACAAGCCTACTACAGGCTTGCCATCCTTTAGGCGTGTTGGCGGAATAAAGAGAATGTTCACCTCTGGACCCTCCCAAGTCCATCCGCTAGACTTGTTAGGGCTTATTATGTAACCGTTTAGGTCATTGCTGTAATCGAAGTTGAACTGCGCCTCCTGCATAATCACCTCCTCGTCTTCCTCCTGGGCATGGGCGGGCAGAGCCGAGGTTATAAACAACAAGGCTAATAGCCATACCGACTGTCTAAGTGAAAATAATAACTTTGCTGTCATATTATAAAATTGTTATTTAGAGAGCATTACTTGATTATTTGCGTTTATGGGGCGGATATTTTTGAGCAGGTTTTGAAAATAAAAAATATTTGAACAAAGTTAACTAAATCTATCAATATAAATTGCGCATTTGTTATAATTTTAACGTTTTTTATAATAATGTCAAGTTAGTTTTTTTTGAAGAGTCTTGCTGTCTTTATATTTTTTTAATTAGTGTCCACTAAAAAATCATAAGAGCCCTTTGGGATGTTTACCCTCCCGAGGGAAATAATTCGGCCAGTACAGATGAAGGAGTGCCCTGGGCTATGTGCTTTTGGACCTTCTGCCCGGATCTCACCTGTACGCCGACCAGCCCCATCACTCTACCCTCAAATACTTCACGGGGCGTATCATCAGGCCTGTGGCACGACCGGCAGAGCTGATGACAGAAGCCGTCGTACCACTAATACTCAGGGCATAAATCGTGCGCTTAATTACTGTTGTTCCTGTTATTTCCCCCTTGACAGGTGTACTACTCGTTCCCATGGTGCTGCTCTGCAAGTAGGCAGACGTCCCCCATTTCTCTGTATTATAATTACTGTCTATATAATCCGTGCCAGGTATCAGTATGCTTTTCCCATTCTTAGCTGTCAGCCTGAACCATGTGTGGCCGCTGGCATCTTTCTCCGTCGTAACGGAAGTATTTGAGACAAGCAATTCAAAGTCCCTGGCGGTGGGGATGCTCCATCCCTCAGGCCAGTTGAGCCGCACGATGTCGTCTGCCCGATCCAAATCCCTTGTATCCTTATCTATGCTTGTCGCATTGTTTTTGTCGTAATTTGGATTCTGACCCATCTCGCTGTTCGCGTAGCCTTCGAAGGTGAACTTAGTTTTTTCATCCCTTTCCTCCTTATCTCCCCACGCAAGGCGCATTCCGGGGCTTGAATTGCACTTGTCTATGAATTCGTCATCGGTCAGGTTACGCAAATGGTTCGTTTCCCTGAGTGCCACCTTTGCCTCAGCTCCGTAGTTGAACGGGCTCCACAGCACCTTGTATGTCACCTTCCGGGTTCCGCCGTTTCCGTCGGATTCCGTCACGGTCTTCGTTATGCCCAGGTCAACTGCGATGTCGTCGATATTCTCTACTACGATGTCCTTCTTCTCGGCATAGGGATAGACATATTGTTCCTTCAGCACGGGGCGGATGTTGACGCCGTTAAATTTGTTGAAGGTGGTTGTCTTCATCTGGGGATTGTTAGTCAGCGCCAAGGCCAATCTGCGGTCGTAACAGCTGGCAGACATATAATAGAGGTTCTGGTTGTATACCACCGAAGCGCTGTTGGTATAGCCATTGGTGAGCATGGTGATGGTGTTGCCGTTTCTCGTGCTTCGGAAGGTAATCCGGAACAGATCCTTGTCCAACTCGTCGCTATGTACGGTTTCCGTGCCTACGATCTCCGTGTTGTCGATAAACTCCTGTATGTCGTCCTTGTTTGGCAGCGACCAGTGCCCTCCCCAGTATTGCGTTACGGGGTCGTACACCGTGCCTGTAATGTCGGAGGGCAACAATGACGACGCATTCTCGAGATACCGGTCGTTGATGTAAGTGTCGTAGGTGTATGAGTCCTTCTCGAAGAGTTCTCCCCAAGCGAGCCGCTTGCCCAGTTTCGTCCCGTTGCATACGGCGGCTATCTGAGCCTCATCCATATAGGTGGCTGTCTCCGTACCGAGGTTGATGGGGCTCCACCTTACCCCGGAGGGGAAACCGAGGTCCACGGCACACCGCTCGTCCATGCCATAGGTGTATACTATGGCATGCCGTCCGTTCTTTATGGTGATGTCATTGTAGCAGTAGGACATCTTCTTCATGCCCGTCAGGTAGTTGCCGATGGTGTGTTTTCCGCTGACAGAGAGTGTTTCAGCCGTCTCGGCATTGAGGATATATCGGTAGTGCTCCACGTTGTTCTGGTCGACGGTCTTGGTGTACTTATATGCCGACATCCAGCTGCCCGTGTGCTCTTGGGTAAATGAGTTGTAGATGTCAATCTTGGCATATCGATGTTTGAACACCAAGGTGGTCACGGCATTTGTCTGCGGCGAAGTGGGTTCGGTGTACATCCAGTCGGTGGCTGCCCGGGTGGATTGGTCAGCGTCGGGAGGTGTCAGCAGGGCCATTATCTCGTCTGTTTTCGTGCATCCGTCGAAAGCCTTGGAATAGGGATAGTATGCCACGTACTTGTAACCCATCTTGTGTACTACATTCTTGATGTCGGAGTTCAGGTTCCATGCCTTTCCGTCGGGAGTGGTTAGCTTGATGTTCCTGGCGCTGTACCCGTCTATCTGGGTCACGAATTTGCCGTCTGCACCTACGATGAAGAGCCCGAAGGAGTCGCCCTTCCTGAAGTCATTCGTGACGGTGTTGTCGTTGACGTCGATTGCCGTGCCTCGTGTCTGTGGCTGGTCAATGACGGTAGCCTCAAACCTCATGGCACTACCTTCGGCTGTGGCAGGGGCGGACGACTCGGTGAGTTCGTCACTGCATGCCGCGAGCACGAGGCAGAGTATGCTAAGCAGGAGTTTCTTCATCGTTGTTCAACATTGATATGTATTATGCTCCGGGTATCCGGGTTGGTATTCCAGTTCTTGCCGCCATACACGGGTCGGATTAGCATGCCGGTGTATCGGTGTCCGTCCTGTGTGAGTCCCGACAGGTATATGGTATTACCATTGCCGTCCACATACGAGGAAGTTTTCTTGACGGGAATCACTTCCGTTATCTTTCCCTTATCGTCAAGTCTTTTAATCGTTTCCAGCTCCATATAGCTCGAGCAGTCGTGCTTGTCGTGTGAGGCAGAAGAAGCGAAGTAGTACATGCCGCCATAGTCGGGGCTGTAGGTAGTGGTTGATTTTAGCCCGTGGTAGGAGCGCGAATTGTTTGCCAGCATGTCAATGCTCCAGTCGGTCCATGTGCCGCCGGGGAAGTATAGCTCCTCGCCGTTGATGTTGCTCGTGAACTTGAACACGGGAACTATATATCTGTAGGGCCTCACGCGGTCCGTGCCCCAAAACTCGGAGTTGTCGGGGTGCAGGTTGACGTAATGGCCTTCTCTGTCTTTCTCGGCTATCCACGGGGCGTAGCGCACGTTGTCCTCATAATAGTAGGCAGCTACCGTTATCGTGCAGTTTCTCATCAGCTCGTCCACCTCATTCTCGTTGGGTATGCGCCATTCGCCCTTCCATAGCTTGTTCCTCACCACGTCGTATTCCGTGCCGGCTATGTTACCGTCGATGTCGGCATAGGAATAAGTGCGGTCGATGTACGTCTCGGGGTAATATCCCTTGCCCGACCCTGCTATGAAAGGGGTCACCGACTGCGTGCCGTTCGTGTTTGTCACCAAGGCGTCACCCACGGCGCTTATCCTGCCCGTATCGGCACTGAACAGAAAGGCGGGCTTCTCGTACTTTGTGTTCAGCTCGCCCCACGAGAAATAGTCGCCGCGGTCGAAGCAGGCATGCATTGCGGTGTCCAATTCGGCTGATATCACATTGCCGTCTGCGTCATACCACACTCCGCCCCTTTTCTTCATGTCAGCATACGACTCTGCTCCCAGGTTGTGGTCGGCCCAGATGCACCCCGAGGGTAATCCCATGTCCACGCCGGCCGTCTTGTACGACACGGTTGGCTGTGCCGAGATGGAGACGTAGAGCGAGCCGTTTTCCGTCAGGTCCACCTTCGTCTGCCAATAGGAATAGGTGGGAATGGTTTCGTCGGAGTCCGTATAGCTCGACTTGGCTGTGCCATACACCTCAAGGCCATTCTGCGGGAGGCAGATGTAGCGATAGCTTTCGGTCTTTGCCGGCTTGAACATGCAGCCCAGTGGCACGGGCTTGTCCACCGTAAGGTCGTCGTAGTTGTCGTTGTAGTATATCCTCAGCAGGCTCATGGCATGCGTGAACGAGAGCCTGAGCCGGGTGCCCTCGAGCACGGGAGCCTTGCACACCAGCAGGTCTGCGGCACAGTATTTCTCCTGCGTCGACTGGTCGGTGTATGCGCCCTGATTATAGGCAATCGTGTAGGCGGCTGTTATCTCGGCTACGGACTTGCAGCCGTTGTAGGCTTTGTTGTACGGGGCATAGGCGAAGTATGAATAGTTGTCGTTGTAGGGCACGTCCGATGCAATGACGTTGCCTGCGTCATCCACCCGGTAGCAGAGCCCCGTTTTCTGGAAAACGAACTTGCAGTTGTCGACTATTATTTTATTGTTGTTGTCCACCACAAAGAGCCCGAGGTCGTCGCCCGGTGCAAAGGTGGTCTTCACGCCGCTGTTGATGGATGCCCTGGTGGACAGGTCGTTGTTGCTCTGGTTGTACGATGCCACTTCCGCCACAATCTCCAATGGCACTCCACCCTGCTCCATGAAGGTGTCCTTCGTACATGCCGCAAGGCAGGCGAGGGACAGGAGCCCCGCGATACTTGCTGCATGCGGCTTGGCTACGCTCGGTATGTTGATGGTCACTCTCATTTCCTAATGTCAATTATTTCTTTTCTCTCAGCAGCACGGGCCTGATGCAGAACCCGTTGTATCTCTTGTATGTGTCGGTCAGGATAGGGCGCGACATATCGCCATTGTTTTGGTTGAAGGAGTATAAGGTCTCGAAGGCCCACGCCGTCTCGTTGGCACCTGCCGCGCCGCCGGATGGCGTGGAAGTCCAGTAGTGGCACCTTGCCTTGTTGACCTTGGTATAGGTACCGCTCTTTTCATCATAGCCGGAATAGCCCGTAATGGGGAAGTATATGATGCCCACGGTCTTGCCTTCGGCATTCAGCTTTCTCACCTCCCACACCGAGGCGTCGAAGTCGAGGTTATCCTCTGAAGCCGTCCCCTCGGAGACCTTCTTCACCGTCTTCCATTTCCAGGTGCAGTTTGTGATGATGTCCTCCCACATGTCCCGGGTAGGCATGCGCCACATCCAGTAGCCGTCGCCCAGGTATGTCTTTACGGCATCGTGCTGCGTACCGCTGATGTCGGAGGAGGCCGTTCCTTTATAACCGCCGGGCGAGTACTGCGAGGCATCCTTTGGGGCCACCTCGCCCCATGCGTAGTGGTTGCCCGTCTCAAGAGGCTCCTTTGCCCCGAGGTTGCACGTTGCCCACAGCACGTCGTATTCCTTCTCTTCGATGGTGGTGGTCATGCCGAGGCTGACGAACACCATCTGTGCCATGGTGCTTCCCGATTGGTCCCACACGGCATCCGGCGAGAGCAAGACGTTGAGCGACTCGGTATTGTCTGTGTTGTAGGTGGTGCAGAGCGACACCTCTATCGTGTTGAGGCGTATCTCCTTCTCCTCGAGCGAGAAGTTGAAGGTGTATATTTTGCCTGCCTCGAACTTGGCGATGGTGCGTTCCCCCGTGCTGAGGCAGAGCTGGTAGGTGAGGTAGTTGGTGTCGATGGTGAACTTCAGGGGCACTCCGTTGAAGTCCTTCCCGTCGTCCAAGGGGAAGCACAGGTTGTAGAAGGTTCCTTTACTGCCTCGCGGTATCGTCAGGTTGCCCGTACTGGTGGTTATCCGGCTGTAGTATGCCGACGGGTCGTCGCCAGCTTCCTTCATGACACCGTCCTCGAACCTGAGCACGTTGGGGAAGATGGGCGATTCGTCCTCCGCCCCCATCCGTATGTCCGACAGGGTGATGTCGGACGTGACGTTGTTGGTGATGTTGAACCGTATGATGGCACAGGCGGAGCTGAAGCTCTCCTTTTTGGCCACCACCTTGGTGTCGTCCACGCTCAGCAACTTGGTGGCAACGTATACGTACGAGTAATCCGAGAGCTGCTCCAGGTCGTTGTCAAGGCTGCCGTAGGCGAACGTGCCTGGCAGTTGCATGTCGACGTACACGGATGTCTGCGTGCCGGTCACGGTAGTGTGCTCGTTGACGGGGTGGCAGCAGTACATGTCGTCGCCCGCAGCCACGGGATATTTGTATGCCCCTTCCTCGACGTCGTACTTCACGCTTTGCATGGTGCGCAGCCTTATCTTTGACTTTGCGACGTCCACCGTCTCGAACCATGTGTCGGAGTAGTAGCGTGGCGCGGATGCCTGGTCCTCGTAGAAAGGCACGTACTGTGCGCCATGCCTTATGGCCGTGAGCATGTTGTCGCCCTCGTTTTTCCATACGTAGCTCACCTTGCCCTCGGTGTCCGTGAGGTCCGACCACCAGCTCCTTGTCTGTCCGTCGGCAAAGGAGATGTCCAGCCGCATGGCCTCCCCCCCGTTGTCGGTGAACGGCTGCTGCTCGCTGCACGCCGTGAGCAGGAGCACCAAGGGCAATATCTTGTGCATGTGTTTCATTCCTTGTCGGTCGTTAGGGAGTTCCCGTCATGTCCTGGTTCGAGAAGGAACCTCCCGGCAGGACGGGGTTGCAGTCGAAGTAGTAGTCTTCAAGTTCCTGCGATTCCACATGGACGAGCTTCAGCGCCTTTGCCGTCAGCGAGAAGACGTAGATGTAGTTCTTGCCGCACTCCCACGTATGTGTGTTCTCGAACGAGGCCGTCTTCGGCTCGCCGTCGCATGTCAGCGAGATGTTCCACCTCGTGGGGTTGGAGGCATCGGGTATGCAGTAGTGCATGGAGGTGGAGCAGACGGCATCTGACGTGTTGGCAGGTATGATGACATCATCGTAGCTGAGGCTTGCGGCGCTCGTTGCCGTCCTCTGCGTCACCTGCGCCGTGGTAGCGGCAGGCGTGGCGTTCCAGTCGAACGAGAATGTCATCTCTGCCTCCGACGTGATAGGCTCGCCGGGCGTGAGCGTGATGTCCGTTATGAGGGCGCCGGCATCGGATTCCTTCACGAATGCCACCATCACCCTGCAATGTGCATAGCCGAAGCGGAGGTTGACGACCTTTCCGAATTCGGGGTCGGCCGCCCCTATCCTCAGCGGATGGCAGTAGAGCGAACTCTCCTGCCGGTTGTTTAGCATGTGCAGCTTCAGCTTGTCGGCATCGAGCGACCGCACGTCCGCCATGTCCCGGCACGAGCCTGCCGTGAAGCGGTATTCGTCGGCATCCCTCATCCAGTACTGGAGGGGTTGCGAGGGGCTCTCGTAAGTCCAAGTAGGCGCGACGTACGTCACCACGTACTTGTCCATCACCACGGTGGACACTCCCGACTTGCGGAACAGAGCAAACACCTCGAACTTATCGAACATCCCTTCCGGAATGCCGGCACGCGTCCTCGTCCCGGCCGAGTCGGTTGCGAGCGTTATGGGTGAATGCCCGGCAAGGTCATTGCCGGGCAATTCATCCACTTGCGCACAACCGTATGTCAGCAGGATGAAAGAAAGTGCGAATAAGGTTTCGATGTTTCGCCTCATTCCCATAAGTCTTTCTATTCCTTAGAGGGTGATGGTTACGGTTACGTCTTCCCAGCCATCCACGCTGCTTACCTCAAAGAGGATTGGCGTGAGGATGGGGTCACCTTCGTCGGTGAAACCAACGTTGTCCTTCATCTTAATTATGTATGTGTAACGCTTGCCGGCGAGCAAGGCTGTCTTGTCAGCACCATCAGGAGTAATATCTGAATCCAAATTAGCCTTGATGGGGATATAGATTTCGCCGTATGTAGCATCATTACCTACATAATAATACTTGTTATCATCTGCACCGTTCCATACCTTGCAGGTAAGCTTGAGGCAAACGAAGTCTTTTTCAGATAGTTTTCCTGAAGAAAGGATTGCTTTGTTACCATCCCATAACGCCTTGCCTGTACCCTTTACGTTGTTTGTTGCATCCAAACTTGAACTTGTGGCAAAGAGGTATCCCTTGGCATTTTCGCCGTTGTTGATAAGGGCTTTACTATTGTTAGTAGAGTTGATAGTAACTGGCGACGAAGTCAAGTCCTCTTTGAAAGTCACGTTAGGATTCGTTATCGTGTAAGAAGCAGTTCCTGTGTTATCCACCTTGATATCACCACTTGTAGAGGTGTTGATGAATTCTACCTTCTGAACCGTCACCTGACAATTGCTTTGAAAGAGGTTGCCGTCAGAAGGCATTTCAATCTGCAACTTCTTTATCTTGGAGAATGCATGATGGAACATAAGAGGAACGCGCGTTACTTTTGCGGTGGTAGCCTTAGCAAAGAGTACGTCGTGAGCGCAAGTCGTACCAGCGATGGTCATGACGTCACCAGTAGCGTCGCTTCCGGCAAACGTAGCATTGTCTGAATAGGGGAAATACGCATAGAAGTCCATAGAACTATTTGGCCAGTACTTCAAATCATCCAAGTTTGCATACTCCCAAGAAGAGCCCTTCCACGTTTGCTCTACACCCTTATTGCCTGTATTGTCCTTTTTATACAGATAGATGCTGTTGTTGTCGGTATAACCTGCGACACCAAAGTTATCACCCTTCATGTTGTCAGAAGTTACATCTGCATCTACTGCCGCACGTGTCTTTGACGTGTAGGAGTTGAATGAGATGGTGTTGCTCTTGTCCAGGAAGCCTTCCTCGTTGATCTCGTTGGTGCAGCTGTTCAGTGCGAACAGGGCGGCACACAAGAAAAAATACTTTCCTTTCATCTTTGTTTGTGTTTAGATTGGTTATTAATACAAAATTTGATTTGTCTCTCTTTTTTTTATATTATTATATTAAATAGTCTCTCTCTTTCTTAAAGTCCTTTTCCTCTTTTTGCCATTCCCTTCGACCTTTGTGTCTTCGACTCTGTTTACAATATTACATCCTGCTTTATGTCGTTCCATGGGTCGGTGTCGGGATTCATGCCTCCTTGCGGCTGCGGAGGGTCGGGTTCAACGGGTTCTACTGCGGGCAGTGTTACGTCTAACGTGATGTCTATGTCCAGGTCGAGGTCGCAGTCGATGGTATGCTCCTCAAGCCACTTCTCTAACTGCGGCGTGACGTCGGCAGTCACCGTGTAGGTCTTGTCGTTCACCAGCAGGAAGTTGAGTGTTATGTCGAAGCGCGTACCCTCCCTCAGGTTGTCCTCGTTGAAGCTGAAGCTGTTGAAGGTCTGCAACAGTACCGCCTCGGTACGGGTGCTGTTCTTGAACTGGCGGTTGTTGAGGTTGAAGGCATAGGTCACCTTCTCCCTCTCCGGCAAGCGTGTCACGAGGTTTGCCGCCATGGAGAGTCCCGTCATGTACGAGGGCAGCATCCTCTTGCAGTAGTTGATGCCGTTGACGTTCACCTTGATGTTAATCCTCTTCGTCACGGCTCGCTCCACGACGTCTATCTCCTGCATGACGTAGCTGTTGTGGGACGCATCGGGGCGGTAGTATTCGTAGACTTCCTCCACGGGCTTTACGGTGACGTTCCTGACGGCCGCCGAGGTAAGGAGCCCGGGATAGGAGGAGCTTACTAAGCCGGGGGAGTCGGGGGTGATGCTGGCCACGAAATCCTCGAAGGGAAGTTCCGTGCTGAAGTTGATGGTAGGCAGTTCGTACCTGCTGTCGTTGATGATGACCAGGTCGTACGTGCCCGGGGCGAGTCGCAGCTGCGGGGTGCTCCAGTCGGCATCAGGTGGAAACTCTGCCACCAGCCTCTGCGTCGCCGCGTCGTAGGCGAAGATGGTGACTCCGTTCAGGGGGTTGTCGGGGTCGTACGAGGGGTGGGAGGGCGAGAAGGCCGTCCGGCTCCAGTCGATGTTAAGCTGGACGTTGGGCTGCAGCGAGGTCTCGTAGTACAGGTGGTCGCGGCTGCACGAGGCATACGCCAGCACCATGGGTATGGCAGCCAGGGCGGCCACCTTACCCATTACCTTTCCGTGTGCTATGGTGTTCGTGTACCTCATGTCAAAAAAACTGCCTTTTACTTGTGCGTCTTAGCCTTGTTCCCGTGAAATGCGTATACCAGCGATACGCCCAGCGACGTGGGCAGTATGCTCCTGAATGTGTGCGACACCCATGGGTAGTCGTGTACCTTGATGTCCCCGTATGGGGTGCCGGACTTCTGCGTGTACTTGCGGTAGTCGGTATGCAGGTAGCCTACCGAGATGGAGTATTCAATCTTCCAGTGCCTGCCTATGTAGTGGCTGTAGCCGAACACGGGCGACACGTGCCACAGTTCTCCCTGCACGCCGTGCCGGGTGAGCTGCATGTCGTATTTGCCCCACCCTGCCGAGAGCCCGGCGAAGAGGGAGGAGTGCCGCCATCCGTCCTTGCCGAAATAGTACCGCGGCGCGAGCGACACGTAACACAGCTCGATGGTGCGGTGCTTGCGCATGCTGTGCCACCAGGGGTTGACGTACTGAGCCTCCACGGAGAACCTCCTCCCCAGCGGCACCTCCACGGCCACGTTGACGAAGGTGAGCAGGTCGTATGCCAGGTTGGTCTTAACGAAGAGCACAGGCCTGCGCTCTGCTGCCACGCCCTCCCCCTGCCGTGGCGGAGACTGAGCGGTGACATTGCCCACCTCCTCCGCGGGCAGGCCTCCCGTCCTGACAGAGTCCACCGGGGCTTCTGCCTGCCCTTGATCGGACACC